>FSXV01000012.1_pt1 | contig 128120 bp, 108 predicted proteins | sample 1638401 | NCBI WGS metagenome assembly FSXV01 (sample SAMEA3914788, study PRJEB12502) | metagenome | biome: forest; material: soil | place: Canada | collected 2011-07-03 | depth 0.1 m | reverse complement strand
GTTTCTGGCCACGTTTCTGGCCACGTTTCTGGCCACGTTTCTGGCCACGTTTCTGGCCACGTTTCTGGCCACGTTTCTGGCCGCCGCCACCGTCGCGTTTTGCAAATACGGCAAAGTTTGCAAGGATTGATTGTCGGGGATGGGGATTCCCTCTCCCTGCGACCGCCGTCGAGGCGGCCGACGAGAGATCAGTTCGCGGACATAGGAGGGGTGGAATGACAATGCTCAAACAAACGGCCGCCGAGTTCCTGGGCACCTTCTGGCTGACCTTCGGAGGGTGCGGAGCGGCAGTCCTGGCCGCCGCCTTCCCGCAGCTCGGCATAGGCTTCGCGGGCGTGGCGCTCGCCTTCGGCCTGACAGTCCTGACCATGGCCTATGCCGTGGGTCCGATCTCGGGCGGCCACTTCAACCCGGCGGTGACGATCGGTTTGTGGGCTGGCAAGCGCATCCCGGCCAGCTGGATCATCCCCTATATCGTCGCCCAGGTGCTGGGCGCGGTGGCGGCTGCGGCGGTGCTCTATGTGATCGCCAGCGGCAAGCCGGGCTTTGTGGTCGGCGGTTTCGCCTCCAACGGCTATGGCGCGCTCAGCCCCGGCCATTACAGCCTGCTGGCCTGCCTGCTGACCGAGATGGTGGCCACCTTCTTCTTCCTGCTGATCATTATGGGCTCGACCTCGCCCAAGGCGCCGGGCGGCTTCGCCCCCATCGCCATCGGCCTGGGCCTGACCCTGATCCACCTGATCGCCATCCCGGTGACCAACACCTCGGTCAACCCGGCCCGCAGCACCGGCCCGGCCCTATTCGCCGGCGGCGCCTATATCCAGCAGCTGTGGCTGTTCTGGCTGGCCCCGATCGTCGGCGGCCTGGTCGGCGGCTATGTGGCCCGCCTGCTCGGCGACGAGCCGGCCTCGCACGAGCGGCCGGAACTGGCCACCGTGACCAGCACGGCGGCGGAGTAGGCTGAAGTCCTGCATGCTTCGAGACGCGCCCTGTTGGGCGCTCCTCAGCGTGACGAAGGAAAGTTCATTCCACATTCGTCATCCTGAGGAGTCCCGCAGGGGCGTCTCGAAGCACGCACTCCCGCCTCAGCTCCGCTCGGCGCCCCACAGCGCCTTGAGCCGCGTCGCCGCCAGCTTGGGCCGGCGGTCGCGGGTGAAGACGCCCTTCTGGTTCAGCGCCCCCACCCGCATGATGCTCTGCGGCGTCTTGAAGTCAGCGAAGGCCCAGGGATGGGCGCCGACCACATAGGGGTGCTTGCGCAGGGTGCGCCAGTACAGCTCGATCAGGTCGGCCTGGTACTCCTCGCTCCACATCTCCGGCGGCTGAGCGTGCATGCCGGCGAGGGCGTCGGCGCCGAACTCGGTGAAGATCACCGGCTTGTCGCCGTGGCGCGCGCGCAGCGCCTCCAGCTCGCGCTCCAGCGTCTGCGCCGCCACGTCGAGCCGGCCCGAGGCCGCGTACCAACCGTTGTAGGAGTTGGTGCAGATCACGTCGCCCTGCCCCACCCATTCCGGCGGCCCGTTGTGCACGCTGACCAGGGCCACCGGCCGCGTGCGGTCCAGGCTGCGGGCGTGGGCGAACAGGCGGGCGAAGAACGTCGTCCCCGCCTCCACCGCCCCCGCCGGCGCCTCGTTGGTGGTGTGGAAGGGCTTGGGGATCGGCTCGTTGGCCAGCGACCACAGGATGACGCACGGGTGGTTCTTGTCGCGCGCCACGATGGCGGTTAAGTCGGCCTCGAGCTGGCGATAACGCGCCTCGATCACCTCCGGCGGGTCCATGAACACCAGGCTAACGCCCGGGGTCTCGGCGATGACCAGGAAGCCGTACTCGTCGGCCAGCATCATCGCCTCTTCCGCATAGGGATAGTGCGAGGTGCGGAAGCTGTTGGCCCCGATCCACTTCAACAGCTCGAAGTCGCGCACCAGCACCGGCAGGTCCAGGCCCTTGCCGTGGATGGGGAAGTCCTCGTGCTTGCCGAAGCCCTTGAGCAGCACCGGCTGACCGTTGAGCAGGATCTGGCTGCCGCGTACCTCCACCGTGCGCACGCCGATCTTCATGGCGTAGACGTCGAACGGGGTCCCCTCGCCCAGCGCGATCTCCAGCTTGTAGAGGAACGGATCGCTTGGTCCCCAGGGCCGCACCGACGGCAGGCTCAGCCGACCCTCGCCGCGCCCGCCGCGCACCTCCACCGGAACCGACACCGGCTGTGGCCCGCCAGAAACCGTCGCCATCGCCCGCCCCGACCAGCCGCCGCTGACCGCCAGCGCCACCTCGACCGAACCGGTCGCGCCGGAAAGGCCGGTCGTCACCGTCACGTCGCGCAGGTGCACGTCGGGGGTGGACATCAGCAGCACCGGCCGGTGCAGACCGGCATAGGGGAAGAAGTCGTAGGCGGTCTGGGGATAGTCCTCCTGGTAGAACCGCGCGGTGCGCCGGTCGGGCGTGGCCGGCACCCGGTCCAGCTCCAGCCGGTTCTCTACCCGCACCACCAGCCGGTTGGCCTGGCCCGGCCGGGCGACGCTGGTGACGTCGAAGGCGAACGGCAGATGCCCGCCCATGTGCTCGCCCAGCAGCTGGCCGTTCAGCCACGCCTTGGCGTGATAGACCGCCGAGCCGAACCGCAGCCACACCCGCCGCCCAGCCCAGCCCGGATCGAGCTGGAACTCGGTCTCGTACCAAGCGGCGTCGAAATAGTCGGCCGCGTCGTCGAACAGGTCGTTCCAGCTGCAGGGCACCGGGATGCGCCGGGGCGACGGCAGGCCGTCGAACCAGCGCCCCTGTTCGCCGGCGTCGGTGGGATCCAGCTGGAAGCTCCACAGCCCCGACAGGTCGCGGGTGGCGCGCGTCGGGCTCTCGTGCGGATAGAGTGGGCTTTCGGGCGCCTTGCCGGAAACCGCCGCGGGCGTCTCGCCGCGCGCAGTCGAGGCCGCCGCCGAACCGGCGGTCAGGACGCCAAGCGCCCCCATCGCCTGACGCCGCGTCACCGGAAGGACGCCGGCCTCAGGCCGCCCGCTCTGGTCGCTCATGTAATTCCTCCCACTCCCGGCGGCGCATCCGGCGCGACCGACGCCGCGCCGCCAGGCCCGCCTTGTTTCAGACGGCGGAGCGGTAACGCTCGCGCTCGGCGGCGGCCCGCGCCCGGGCCTGCTCGACCTCCTGCACCTCGGTGGCGGCCAGCAGCGACTCCAGCACCCGCGTCAGGTGCCCGCGCATGGCCTGGCGTGCGACCTCCGGCTGGCGTCCGCCCAGGGCTTCGAGGATGGCGGTGTGCTCGTCCAGGCGCGGGCCGACGCCGGCGGCGTGGGCCTTGACGCTCAGCAACTGGGTCTGGGGCGAGCGGGCGCGCGCGTCCCACAGCATGGTCACCGCCGCCACCATGGCGCTGTTCTGGGTGCAGGCGGCGATCAGCAGGTGGAAGCGGCGGTCCGCCTCCTCGGCCTTGACCAGATCGGTCTCGGCGGCCTGCATCTCGGCGATCATGCGGGCGAGCTGACTCAGCTCGTCGTCGGTGATGCGGGCGGCGGCCAGCGCGCAGGCCTCGCCCTCGATGGCGCGGCGCGCCTCCAGCAGCTCGAACGGGCCGATGTCGGTGACCCCGGCCGCCCCGCCGCGCGGGACCAGGGCGGCGACATAGACGCCCGAGCCGATGCGCACCTCGACCAGGCCGTCGAGCTCGAGCGCGATGATCGCCTCGCGCACGGTCGGACGGGAGACGGAATAGGCCTGGGCGAGATCGCGCTCGGAAGGTAACCGCTGGCCGATGGCGTAGGCGCCGCCGGCGATCTTGGCCGACAGATCCTGCGCAACCCGTTCGTACAGCCGGCCCTGCTCGGCTTTGTCGCTCATGACATTCTCCTATCCGGTATGACCAATCTGGACAAGCCGAATTGCGGCGTTAGGCTAGGGAGCCGGGATCGAGATGGCGCCCCGAATAAATGAGTTCGTCAACAGCATGCAAACCGCCCAACCGCAATCCGGCGCCGCCGCTTCGACCAGCTCCCGCCTGCCGCCGCTGAAGATCCGTTCCGCGCGCGTGATCGTCACCTCGCCGGGCCGCAACTTCGTCACCCTGAAGATCGAGACCGACCAGGGCGTTTATGGCATCGGCGACGCGACCCTGAACGGGCGCGAGAAGGCGGTGGTCGCCTATCTGGAAGACCACGTCATCCCCCTGCTGATCGGCCGCGACGCCCGCCATATCGAGGACACCTGGCAGCTGCTGTACCGCGGCGCCTACTGGCGGCGCGGGCCGGTGACCATGCGCGCCATCGCCGCCGTCGACATCGCCCTGTGGGACATCAAGGCCAAGGCGCTCGGCGTGCCGATCTACGACCTGCTGGGCGGCCCCAGCCGCGACGGAGTGATGGTCTATGGCCACGCCAACGGCGCGGACCTGGAGCAGACGGTCGAGGCCGTCGGGCGCTACATCGACGCCGGCTACAAGGCCGTGCGCGCCCAGTCCGGGGTGCCCGGCGTGGCCATGGCCTACGGCGTCGGCCGGGGCGACATGTACTATGAGCCGGCCGACGCCCAGCTGCCGACCGAGACCGTCTGGTCGACCTCCAAGTACCTGAATTTCGTGCCGAAACTGTTCGATCGCCTGCGCGACAACTACGGCTTCGACGTGCACCTGCTGCACGACGGCCACCACCGCATGACCCCGCTGGAGGCCGCGCGCCTCGGCAAGAGCCTGGAGCCCTACGGCCTGTTCTGGCTGGAGGACGCCACCCCGGCCGAGAACCAGGAAAGCTTCCGCCTGATCCGCCAGCACACCACTACGCCCCTGGCCGTGGGCGAGGTGTTCAACTCCATCTGGGACGCCAAGGACCTGATCCAGCACCAGTTGATCGACTACATCCGCACCACCGTGGTCGGCGCCGGCGGCATCACCCACCTGCGCCGCATCGCCGACTTCGCCGCGGTCTGGCAGGTGCGCACCGGCTGCCATGGCGCCACCGACCTGTCGCCGGTGACCATGGGCGCGGCCCTGCACTTCGACACCTGGGCGCCCAACTTCGGCATCCAGGAATACATGCGCCACTCGCCCGAGACCGACGCCGTGTTCCCCCACGCCTACTGGTTCCAGGACGGCATGCTGCACCCCACCGACGCGCCCGGCCACGGCGTCGACATCGACGAGACCCTGGCCGCCAAATACCCCTACGACCCGCGCCAGCTGCCCATCGCGCGGCTCGAAGACGGAACCATGTGGAACTGGTGATTCGTCCGGGCCCGCCGCCCACCGCCCCCACCGTTTGTCCCCAGCCTCGCCGCCCGGATCACCCCGGGCGGCTTTTTTCGTTCTGCCGCCACGCCCTGGGCCGCCCCATCGGCGGTTCTGACGGCGTCGCGAAATCCCGTCTAGCCACCCCATTGTAATTGGACTTACCAATGTGGTAGGCCAAAGACCAACGGCGCCGCTTAGGTCGCCGACTGAATAACGAGGGGCAGGAATGACACGCCGTTTTCTCAACACCACGAGTCTGTCCACTTGGCTGATCGCCGGGGCCCTGGGCGCGGGCATGGGCATGGGCGTCGCCGGCTCGGCCTGGGCCGAGGACGCCGCCGCCCCCGCCGCAGCGCCGACCACCGCAGCGCCTGCGCCTGACGCCGCCGCCACGCCGGTCAAGAGCGACCAGACCCTGGGCGAGGTGGTGGTCACCGCCCAGAAGCGCGCCGAGAATGTCCAGGATGTGCCCGAGGCGGTGCAGGTGGTCTCCGGCGCCCAGCTCCAGGCTAACGCCATCCGCCAGTTCAGCGACCTGACCCGCGCCGTCCCGTCCCTGATCGTGCGCACCGCCGAGCAGCCGGTGAACGCCGCAGTGTCGATCCGCGGCATCGGCACCTTCGCCTTCAGCATCGGCGTCGAGCCCAGCGTGGCGGTGCAGGTGGACGACGTGCCGGTGGCCTTCCAGGCCCGCGCCTTCTCCGACCTCAACGACATCTCGCGCATCGAGGTGCTGCGCGGCCCGCAGAGCACGCTCTACGGCAAGTCCGCCTCGGCGGGCCTGATCAACATCGTGACCCCCAACCCCACCGACACCGTCACCGGCCGGGCCAACGTCCTGGCCACCGGCGACGGCGAGTACCAGTTCGGCGGCGCCATCTCGGGCCCGATCACCGACCAACTGGCCTTCCGCGTCAGCGCGAACTTCGACGACTTCGGCGGCAACGTGCACAACGTGGCCGAGAACGAGACCGTCAACGGCTTCGAAAACGGCTCGATCTACGGCAAGCTGCAGTGGACCCCCACCAGCCGCTTCACCGCCACCCTGGGCCTGGACTACATCGACGGCGACACCACGGTCGGCCGACCGTTCATCCGCGTCTCGCCCACCGCCGACCTGCGCGGCAATGCGGCCCAGCCGCCCGCGGTGTGGGCGCCGGGCGTGACCTTCGGCGTCGACAACACCGACATCGACAACAACTACCTGTCGGGCACCAACTATGACGGCTTCCAGCAGTCGTTGAAGCTGTCCTACGACCTGGGCGGCCCGAACCTGCTGTCGATCACCGCCCACGACCGCTACACCGAGCACGACCGCCTGGACCAGGACGAGTCCGCCCTGGCCACCCCGGACAACCGCCAGACCGGCGCCTTCGGCTCAGAGGAGTGGAGCCAGGAGCTGCGCCTGGTGTCGCCAAGCAACCAGCCGCTGCGCTACACCGCGGGCATCTTCTATTCGAGCGTGGACTACAGCCGCGACTTCACCCGCGGGCCGTTCTATTCGACCGCCCGCTGGGACGCGACCGCCTTCTCGCAGCAGGAGGCCGGCTTCGGCCAGATGGACTGGGAGTTCCTGCCCGGCACCACCGCCACCGGCGGCCTGCGCTATCAGCGCGAGACGATCGACTACACCTTCCACGACATCCTGGGGAACGCCTTCTACAAGGGCGCGGCGACCGACTACTCGCTCACCTACCGCCTGGCGCTGGAGCACAAGTTCACCAAGAACTTCATGGTCTATGGCTCCTACGCCACCGGCCACAAGGGACCGACCTTCGACCTGTCGACCGGCTTCAACCTCAATCGCGAGCTGGCCGGCCCGGTTCGACCCGAGAAGTCCGGCAGCTGGGAGCTGGGCGCACGCACCCAGTTCTTCGACCGCCGCCTGACGGTGAACCTGACCGGCTTCGACGCGGTCTATCGCGACTTCCAGGCCCAGGGCATCGAGACCCTGCCCGACGGCACCACCAACTACCGCCTGGCCAATGTCGGCCGCATCCGCACCCGCGGCGTGGAGCTGGACTCCTCGGCGCGCCCGATCCCCGAGCTGACGCTCGGCGCATCGGCGGCCTATCTCGACGCCACCATCGAGAAGTTCCCCTTCGCCCAATGCTATCCGAACCAGACGGTGGCGGAGGGCTGCGTCGGCAATCCGGCGTTCCAGGACCTGGCCGGCGCCACCCCGCCCCAGGCGCCCAAGTGGAAGCTGTCGACCAACTTCGACTATCGCCACCCGCTGGGCTCCAGCCCGTTCGAGGGCGTGATCCAGGGCGCCTACAGCTATACGAGCTCGTTCAACTTCTCGCTGAGCCAGGATCCGCAGACGATCCAGAAGCCCTACGGCATCCTGAACCTGTCGATCGGCGTGCGGAACCCCGAGGATCACTACGAGATCATGGTGTTCGTCAACAACGCCCTGAACGACCACTACTACGCCGACATGTACAACTCGAGCAGCAGCTACGCCGGCCAGACCGCCACCCAGGTCCTGCCGCCGCGTGACTTCGACCGCTACGCCGGCGTCCGCGCTTCGTACTCGTTCTAGCGAGAGTACGACCTTGACGGCGGCGGCCCTCTCCCCGGTCGCCGCCGTTCCTTTTTGTGGCGAGCACACTGCGTCCTTCGAGACGCCCTTTCAGGGCTCCTCAGGATGACGACCGTGGACGTTCAAAAACCTTCGTCATGCTGAGGAGCGGCTTTAGCCGCGTCTCGAAGCACGCACTCCCTCAAGCCGAAGCCCCGCCGCGCCGCGCGCGGAAGAAACCGCGCAGCAGGGCCGAACTCTCCTCGCCGAGCACCCCGCTGGTCACGTCCGGGCGCCAATGGCAGGTGGGCTGGGCGAAGAAGCGCGGGCCATGGGCCACCGCCCCGCCCTTGGGATCGTCGGCGCCGTAGATCACCCGCCCGATCCGCGCATGGCTGATGGCCCCGGCGCACATGGCGCAGGGCTCCAGCGTCACGTACAGCCACAGCCCGGTCAGGCGGTAGTTGCCGACCGCCTCCCCGGCCAGACGCAGGGCGCGGATCTCGGCGTGGGCGGTGGGGTCGTGCAGGGCGATGGGCGCATTGTGGGCCGCCGCCACCACCTGTCCGGAGGCCGGATCGATCACCACCGCGCCAATCGGCGCCTCTCCGGCCTGGGCTGCCGCTTGCGCGAGGTCGAGCGCGATGCGCATGTGGGTCTGGTCATGGTCGATCACATAAACGAACCCAAGGCGCCCAAGCGCCAAGGTCAAGCTGAAACCCAGAATCCCGATTCTGCCCCCAAAGACTCAGGCGCCGGCGAACGCGTCGCCAAGGCGCTGGCTCGCGCCGGCGTCGCCTCGCGCCGCGAGGTCGAGCGCTACATCGCCGAGGGCCGCGTGGCCCTGAACGGCCGCGTGCTCGACACCCCGGCGGTGAAGATCGGCCCAGGCGACGTGCTCACCGTCGACGGCGCGCCGGTGGCCGCGGCCGAACCGACGCGGGTGTGGCGCTATCACAAGCCCGTCGGCCTGGTGACCAGCCACAAGGACCCGCACGAGCGCCCCACCGTGTTCGAGGCCCTGCCGTCCGGCCTGCCGCGGGTGATCTCGGTCGGCCGGCTGGACCTGAACTCCGAGGGCCTGCTGCTGCTGACCAACGACGGCGGCCTGTCCCGCGCCCTGGAGCTGCCCTCCAGCGGCTGGGTGCGCCGCTACCGCGCCCGCGCCTATGGCCGCACCAGCCAGGAGGCGCTCGACCGGCTTCAGAACGGCATTACCGTCGAAGGCGTGGTCTATGGCGCGATCGACGCCAAGCTCGACAAGGTGCAGCGCCGCCCTGGCGAGACCGCCGAAAGCTCGGCCAACTGCTGGATCACCGTCTCGCTGACGGAAGGCAAGAACCGCGAGGTGCGCCGGGTGCTGGAAGCCCTGGGGCTGAAGGTGAACCGGCTGGTGCGCCTGTCCTACGGCCCGTTCGCGCTCGGGACCCTGGCCATGGGCTCGGTCGAAGAGGTGGGCCCCCGCGTGATCCGCGAGCAGCTAGCCGAGTTCATCGCGCCCGAGAACCTGCCGACCGGCGAGCGCACGCCCGCCCCGATCGCCGCCCCCGGCCGCCGCCCAAGCGGGTCTGCAGCCGCAACGCCGCTTGGCGGCACCGGCGCGCCCGAAAAGAAGGTCTACAAGCCCGGCTGGGCCAAGCCTTCCAAGCCCAAGAACCCGCACTTCCGCCCGGCCAAGCACAAGCCGGCTGACAACGCCGCCGCAGCCCATCCGGCGGGGCGTCCATCTGGGCGTCCGACCAGCCGTCCCGAGAGCCGCGCCGATGACCGCTCGGCCAACAGCGGCCCCGCCGGTCGCCCCGCTGGGGGTCCATCTGGCCGTCCCACCGGCCGCCCCGAGGGTCGCCCCGATGACCGCTCGGCCAACAGCCGTCCCACCGGCGGTCCCGCCGGTCGCCCCGCTGGAGGTCCATCTGGCCGTCCGACCAGCCGCCCTGAGAGCCGCGCCGATGACCGCTCGGCCAACAGCCGTCCCACCGGCGGTCCCACCGGTCACGCAGCTGGAGGTCCATCTGGCCGTCCGACCAGCCGCCCCGAGGGTCGCGCCGATGACCGCCCGGCCAACAGCCGCCCCACCGGTGGCCCCGCTGGTCGCCCCGCTGGAGGTCCATCCAGCCGTCCCTCCAGCCGCCCCGAAGGTCGCGCCGATGACCGCTCGACCAATAAGCGCCCCACCGGCGGTCCCGCCGGTCACGCCGCTGGAGGTCCATCCAGCCGTCCGTCCAGCCGCCCCGAGGGTCGCGCCGATGAGCGCCCGGCCAACAAGCGCCCCGCCGGCGGCCCCGCCGGTCGTCCCACTGGAGGTCCATCTGGCCGTCCGGCCGGTCGCCCCACCGGCGGCGGGCCCTCTGGCGGCGGGCCCTCTGGCCGCCGCGGCCCGACCAAGCCCCGCGCCTGAACACGAGCTCGACGACGACCTAAGCCATGCGAATCACGTCCGGCAGCCATCGCGGCAAGCTCCTGCACACGCCTGAGGGCGACACGACCCGCCCAACCTCCGACCGCGCCCGCCAGGCCGTGTTCAACATCCTGGAGCACGCGGCCTGGTCGCCGGGCGTGCGCGAGGCGCGGGTGATCGACCTGTTCGCGGGCTCGGGCGCGCTGGGGCTGGAGGCGATCTCGCGGGGGGCGGCCTTCTGCCTGTTCGTGGAGACCGACGATGCGGCCCGCGGCGCCATCCGCGAGAACATCGAGGCCATGGAGCTGTTCGGGGTCACCCGCATCCACCGCCGCGACGCCACCGACCTCGGCCAGCGGCCGGGCAGCACCGGCGGGCCGTTCGACCTCGCCTTCCTCGACCCGCCCTATCGCAAGGGCCTCGGCGAACGCGCCCTGGCGGAACTGGCGCGCGGCGCCTGGCTCAAGCCCGACGCAGTGTGTCTGCTGGAACGCGCCGCCGACGAGCCCGAGCTGGCCCTGCCCGGCTTCGAGACCCTGGACGTGCGCGCCTACGGGGCCGCCCAGGTGGGCTTCTTCCGGTTCATCGGCGCTTCACCTAGCTGAACCGCAGCTGTCAGCCGCGCTCAGACAAGGTGCAGGGGCGGCTGCGTAGAACTCCGATCACGGTCATCCAAGACCGCAACCCTCTTCGGGAGTTCTAAGATGAACCGTCTGATCCTGGGCCTCGCCGCCTTCGCCACCGTGGCGACCGCCATGCCCGCCTTCACCGCCGCCGCCTTCGCCCAGCCGGTGGAGCATCGCGAAGCCACGCAGCAGGCTCGCATCGCCCAGGGCGTGCGCAGCGGCGCGCTGGCCCCGCGCCAAACCGCCCGCCTCGAGCATCGCGAAGCCAAGCTGCAGCGCCAGGAAACCCGCATGCGCGTCCGTCACGGCGGCGCCCTGACCCACCACGACCGCCGCGTCCTGGCCCGCCACGAGAACCACCTGAGCCGCGCCATCCACCGCGCCAAGCACATCTAAGCCCCTCTCCCCTTGCGGGAGAGGGAGGGGCCCGTTGCGTAAGCAATGGGAGGGTGAGGGGTCGACGAGCGCTGGCCGCCAGTCGAAGCGAGACCCCTCATCCTTCCCAGCTCTGCTAGGCCCCTTCCTTCTCCCGCAAGGGGAGAAGGCGATTTAGCGCCGCCCGAACAGGCGTTCGATGTCGGACAGCTTCAGCTCGACATAGGTCGGGCGGCCGTGGTTGCACTGGCCGGAATGGGGCGTGGCCTCCATCTGGCGCAGCAGGGCGTTCATTTCCGCCGCCGTCAGCCGCCGGCCCGAGCGCACACTGCCGTGGCAGGCCATGGTCCCGCACACCGCCCCCAACCGCTCCTTCAGCGCCAGGGCGGCGCCGTTCTCGACCAGGTCGTCGGCGATATCGCGCACCAGCCCCTGGACGTCGGTCTCGCCGAGCAAGGCCGGGGTCTCGCGCACCAGCACCGCCCCGCCGCCAAAGGCCTCCAGCACCAGGCCAAGCTCCGCCAGTTCGTCCGCCTTGGCCGCCACCCGCTCGGCCTCGGCCGGATCGAGCTCGACCACCTCAGGCAACAGCAGCGCCTGGCGCGCCACGGAGCCTGTCGCCATCTCCACCTTCATGCGCTCATAGACCAGCCGCTCGTGGGCGGCGTGCTGGTCGACGATGACGATGCCGTCGCGGGTCTGGGAGACGATGTAGGTCTCGTGCACCTGGGCGCGCGCGGCCCCGAGCGGAAAGTCCACCAGGTCCACCACATGGGCGGACGCGTGCCCCTCGAAGGCCGAGGCCGCGGCTTCCGCCAAGCCTTCCGCGAAATCCTCGACCCGCGCCGAGGTCTCCGACAGGCCGGGCAGCACCGGCGCCAGCCCCTGGTTGCGCCAGCTCCCCGCCCCGCTCCAGCCCGCGGCGCTCGGCGGCGGGACATAGCTGTAGGTCGGCCGGCGCCCCGGCGCGCTGAAACTGGGAGCGCTGAAACTCGGACTGCCGCCCTCGGCGCGGAAGCCAGCCAGGGCCTCGGCCGCCACCGTGGTCGCCGCCCGGTGGCCCGCCGCCGCCAGGGCGTGGCGCAGCGCGCCGACGATCAGGCCGCGCACCAGGGCGGCGTCGCGGAAGCGCACCTCGGCCTTGGCGGGGTGCACGTTGACGTCCACCAGGTGCGGCTCGAGCTCGACATAGAGCACCGCCACCGGATGGCGGTCGCGGGCCAGGAAGTCGGCATAGGCGGCGCGCAACGCCCCGCTCAGCAGCCGGTCGCGCACCGGGCGGCCGTTGACGAACAGGTACTGGTGCGCCCCGTTGCCCCGCGAGTAGGTCGGCAAGCCGGCGAAGCCCGTCAGCCGCACATCCTCACGCGTCTGGTCGATCTCCAGCGCATTGTCCTGGAAGTCGCGGCCCAGCACCGCCGCCAGCCGCGCCAGTCGCCCCTGCGGCCCGGGATGCTCGGCCTGCAGCCGCAGCACCTTGCGCCCGTCCAGGTCGAGGCTGAAGGCCACCGCCTCGCGCGCCATGGCCTGGCGCTTGATCTCCTCGGCGATGGCCAGGGCCTCGGCCCGCTCGGACTTCATGAACTTGAGCCGGGCCGGGGTGGCGTAGAACAGGTCGCGCACCTCGATCCGCGCCCCATGCGGGCCCGGAAAGGCGCTGGGCGAGACGGTCGAAACGGCCCCGGCGTCCACGTCCAGCCGAAACGCATCCTTGGCCCCGCGGGCGCGCGACGACAGCGACAGCCGCGCCACCGAGCCGATCGACGGCAACGCCTCGCCGCGGAAGCCGCAGGTGGCGATGCGCAACAGGTCGTAGTTGCCCTCGGCGTCAGGCAGCAACTTAGAGGTGGCGTGGCGCTCAACCGCCACCGGCAGTTCTTCCGCCGACAGGCCGCTGCCGTCGTCGGCCACCAGGATGCGCGACAGCCCGCCCTGGTCGGCCTGGACCTCGACGCGGGTGGCGCCGGCGTCGACGGAGTTCTCCACCAGCTCCTTCACGGCGCTGGCGGGCCGTTCGACCACCTCGCCGGCGGCGATGCGGTTGACGGTTTCGGGCGGGAGGCGATGGATCGGCATGGCGACTCGGAGACTCGGCCGCCGACTATAGCCGCCGGGCGCCGATGCGTCCTCCGCGCGACGCCGCAGTCTGCTGAGCGCGCGTGCGGGCGGTCGAACCGCCCACACTTCGGCCTGACGCGCTTTAGCGCCGCAGCACCAGGAAGCGGGTGGCGTTCTCGGGCGCGTCCTCGATGTCCTGGCGCAGGATCTCCAGGCCGTACAGCTCCGCCGCCGCGCGCGAGGCCACAGCGGCGCGCTGGCGGTCGCCGCTTTCGGCCAGGTCCTGGGCGGCGCCGGCGGTGTCGTAGGTCGGCTCGCCCGTCAGGCCATGGGCGCTCAGAAAGTGGCAGCACTGCTTCAGGGCCATGGGATGGCTGGCCACCGTCCTGACCTGGTCCAGCGCCACGCCCGGCGCCGCCATCAGCTGCAGGTGGATCGGCCACAGGTATTCGGCGATCGTCTCAAGCCCGCTCTGCGGCAGCAGCTCGGCCACCTCGGGCACCGGGCCGGCGGTGGAGTTCCACACCGGGATGAAGCCCAGCTCGCAGTCGCCCGACTGCACCGCCGCGAAGGCCGCCTCGAAGCTCTCGAACGGCACGGGCACGGCCTCGGGCAGGCAGCCCTTGCAGGCTTCATGGCTGAAGGCGCCGAAAACGCCCTGGAAGGCGGCGCGAGGCTTGGTCTGGCTCATGCGACCTCGACTGATCCAGCCACAGCGCCGGGTCAAGCCCGACGCACGCCCGGCGCCGGAAGCGGGATCCTCCGACCCCATCCTTTCATAGCGCGGCAAAGCTTTGACGGCGTCTATCCTCGCCGCGCGCGAGGCCCTAAGAAGCATCGCCGGATCGGCCTGCAACGGAGACCACGTGTCCGGCTTCACCGCCGAAGATCTGATCGCCTGCTACAAGCGGGGCGTGTTTCCGATGGCGGAGGCGCGCGAGGACCCGCGCGTGTTCCTGATCGATCCCGAGTTCCGCGGCGTGATCCCGCTGGAGAGCTTCCACGTGCCGCGCCGGCTGGCCCGCACCGTACGCAGCGCCCCGTTCGACGTGCGCATCGACACCGCCTTCGAGGCGGTGATCGAGGGCTGCGCCGCCGAGGCGCCCGACCGCAACGAAACCTGGATCAACGACGCCATCCGCCACCTCTATCGCGAGCTGTTCGCCCGCGGTCAGGCCCACACGGTGGAGTGCTGGCGCGGCGACCAGCTGGTCGGCGGCCTGTATGGCGTGTCGCTGGGGGGCGCCTTCTTCGGCGAAAGCATGTTCTCGTTCGAACGCGACGCCAGCAAGGTGGCGCTGGTGCATCTGGTGGGGCGGCTGATCGTCGGCGGCTACCGCCTGCTCGACGCCCAGTTCATGACCGAGCACCTGGCCCAGTTCGGCGCGACCGAGATCGCCCGCGTCGACTATCGCCGCCGGCTGCTGGAGGCCCTGGTGGCCCCGGCCGACTTCTACAAGCTGGCCCCGGCCGGAGCGGGCGCGGGCGCGGCCGGCGAAGGCGTCCTGCAGGCGATCACCCACAGGTCGTAGATCGGGTGCTGCAGCGGGTGCAGCGCCGGCGCGTTGGCGAACATCCAGCCGCGATAGATCCGCCGCGCGGTGCGCACGTCGGCCCGCAGCACGTTGGGCTGGTACTGCACGTCGAGATGGGCGGCGGCCTCGGCTACCGCCTCGTCGGCGGCGTTGGTCTCGCAGGCGTGCACGGTGATCACCAGGTCCTTGTAGCGGACCGGCTCGTTGACCTTGGCCTCGAAGCGCAGGGTCTCGGCGGTGACCTTGTCCAGCGCCTGCAGCACGGCGGTGGTGTAGCGCGGCCGCTTGGGCGGCGTGGCCGGGACTTCCGGCGCCTTGGGCTCAGCCGGAGCCTCGGCGGTGGTGTTGGCGGCGGGCTCGGTTGGGGCGGGCGCAGGGGCCTGGACCACGTTGGAGACGCCAGCCTGGGCTGCGGCGGCAGGACCAGCCGCTTCGGCCGGCGGCCCAGCGTCGACCGCCGGGGTCGTGACGGTGTTGGCGGTGTTCTGCGCCAGGCAGAGCCCCGCGCCGGCCGCCGTGGCCAACGCCGCCAGGCTGACGAACAGGGCCCGCTTGCGCATCACGCGATCAGCCGCCCGGGGCGGCCGCGGGCGACGCCGCGCCCGCCGGAGCCGAAGCTGCGCCGGCAGCGCCGCCAGCCGACGACCCACCCGCGCCACCGCTTTGCGGCCGCAGCACCTGACCGATCAGGCCGAACAGGTCGACCGCGCCCTGGGTGTTCTGGAACACGCCGCCAGGCTTGAGATTATCCATCGCGCCGCCCGGCTCGATCGCCAGGTGTTGCCCGCCCAGCAGGCTGTCCTGGGTGATCTTGATCGTCGAATCGGTCGGCAGCTTCACGTCCGGATTGATGGTCATGACGGTGTCGGCCAGGAAGGTCTTGGGGTCCAGCGCCACCGAGGTCACCGAGCCGACCTTGACCCCGGCCACGCTGACCGTGGCGCCGGGCGCCAGCGCCCCCACCTCGCCGAAGCGGGCCTTGAGCTGATAGCCGCCGGAGCCGCCGAAGCCGCCGGCGTGGGCCAGGGCGTAACCCAGGAAACCCAGGGCGGCCACAAGCACCACCGCGCCAAGGCCGGTCTCGGCCCACTGCTCGCGCTCGGCCATGGGTTACTCCGGGGACCAGGCTTGATAGTCGGCCGCCGCCGGGGCGCGTTCGCCGGTCTTCACCAGCGAGCCGGCCGGGCGGTGCGCATAGGGCGTGCCGGTGAGGTTGGGCAGGTGGGGCTTTTCCCAGGACTGCACGTGCAGCGGCGCCTTGGTCGGCGGCTCGTCGAAGGTGTAGTGCAGCCAGCCGTGCCATTCGGCCGGCACGGTGCTCGCCTCGGCGTAGCCCTTGTAGATCACCCAGCGGCGCAGACGGCCGTCATAGCTGTCGCGCGCGTCCTTGGCCTCGTAATAGCGATTGCCGAAACTGTCTTCGCCCACGAGGACGGCGCGTTTCCGAATGGTGTTCAGGGCGCCGAGCGTGGCGCCGTTCCACCAGGTGAAGATTTTTGCGAGCACGGGAAACCTGACCGAGACTTAGCTTGGGCGGCGCGGACTATAGGTCGTGGGCGGTAGCCCGTCCAGCGCTCGACGCAATGCCACATCTGGTATCCACAGGCGCACTCAACTCTACATATTGCGTCACGCATGGCTAACGCCTAGCCTCGACCTCCGAATGGCGGAGTCGGCGCATGTACATCGCTCATCGTCCAGGCCAGTCGGTCCGGATGCCGGCGCAGGAAGCGCGGTGGCTTGATCACGGCCGCGGCGAGATTTCCGCCGTGGTTCCGACGGCCTGGACCACCGCCCGCGCCTCGGCCTGGCTGGAGTGGGCCGAACGCGAGGGCCTGGGCGAGGCCGAACTCGATCTCTGCAAGGCGTTGCGAGCCTATTCCACCCGCCTGGGCGTGGTCGGCTGCGAACTCGGCCTGTTCGACGTGGCGGGCGCCGATTCCTTCCGCCGCGCCCTGATGGCCGACATCCTCGACGGGGTGCTGGCGCTGCGCCGGGCCGACGCCCAGGACGCGCCCTCGCCCGAGCTGTTCGACCTGACTGATTCGGGCGGCCGCGCGCGCTTCGCCGGCTGGCTCAAGGCCTGGCGCGGCCGGCGTGCGGCCCAGGCGGCAGGCCAGGCGCTGGAGGAGCGGCTGCAGGCGGTGGCCCAGGCGGTGCGCAACTGCGACGGCGGCGGCGGCGAAGCGCGGCTGGACCCGCAGCGCAATCCCCGCCTGGCCCGCGCCGCCCGCGCCGCTCGCCAGGCCGGCGCCAGCGACGCCATGATCCTGGACGCCATCGCGCTGGCCATCGCGCCCGAGCCCCAGATCGCCTTCGAACCGCCGGCCGAACCCGACGCCCAGCGCGCCATCCTGATCTGCGACGCAGCCGACGCGGACGCCGCCAACGCCGCCTGGGAAACCGGCCAGATGCTGGCCACGGCCTCGCCGGGCTTCGCCGCCGCCCTCGCCGCGCCGCGACCGGGCTACAGCGCGGTGATCAACGCCTATCACTTCCTCGGCGAGGACGGCTTCGACACCGAGGGCTTCGCCGCGGCGCTGCGCCTGGCCACCGTCGCCCTGGCGCTGCAGGCCGAGGCCCAGGGCCAGAGCACCGCCCTGGGGCTGGCGGGCCTGCACGAGACCCTGATGGCCCAGGGCCTGGCCTATGGCTCGCCCCAGGGCCGCCAGTACGCCGCCGGCCTGCTCGCCCTGGCCGCGGCCGCCGCCGCCGACGCCTCGGCCGAGCTGGCCGAACGGGTGAAGGCGCCGACCGCCGCTGGCGCCGCCGAGCTGCAGATGCTGGCGCGGATGCGCGCGACCCTGCCCGACCCGATCGAGACCGCCCTCACCGACCAGGCCGCCAAGGCCGACGCCCTGTTCGAGGCCGCCCTGGCTCGCGCCGCCAAGACCGGCCTGTGGCGGCGCCCGGCCCTGGACCTTCAGCCCCACCCCGACCTGCGGCTGGCGGTTGGCGCGGCTTCGGTCGGGGCCACGCCCTGCAAGGGTCCCTGCACCTTCGACGAGACCGAGGACGGCGAGGTGGTCCCGGTGCTGAGCGCGGCGGCCACGGCTGGCCTGCGGGCGCTAGGGTGCAATGCCGCGGCCGCCCGCGCCTATGCGCTCGGCGTGCGCGATCTCAGCGCCGTCGACGGGGTGAACCGCGCCGCGCTGCAGGCCGCGGGCTTCACCGAGCTGGAGATCGGCAAGGCCCAGGACGCCCTGGCCGTGGCCCGCAGCATCGCCGACGCCTTCACCCCCGAGATCCTCGGCGAGGGCTTCCTGCACGACGTGCTGGGCGCGCCGGAGGGCCCGGAGGGCTCCGACGCCGACGTCCTGGCCCTGGCCGGTTTCGACGCCCAGACGGTCGAGGCGGCGGAGCGCCAGCTCACCGGCGCCGGCTCGCTGCAGGGCGCCCCGGGTCTGGACGCCCACGCCCAGGCGGTGTTCGCCGGCGCCGAGGAACTGAATCCGGCCGATCGCATCGCGCTCGCCGCCGCCTGCGCTCCCTTCGCCGACCGCCCGCCGACGCTGGACCTCGCCCTCGCTGGCCACGCTGCGCCGGCCGACGCCCTGGCCGCCCAGGCCGAGGCCTTCCGCGCCGGCGCGCCCGTGCTGCGCCTGGTCCGGGGCGAAACGGCGCGCACCCTGGAACTGCCGGAAGAGGAAGCGCCCGCCGCCGTCCGCCCGACCGCCGCGCCGCCGCCGCAGGAACGGATCGTCGAGCGCATCGTCGAGCGCGACCGCACCCGCCGCCGCCTGCCCGACCGGCGCAAGGGCTATATCCAGAAGGCCTCGGTCGGCGGCCACAAGGTCTATCTGCACACCGGCGAGTACGACGACGGCGAACTCGGAGAGGTGTTTATCGACATGCACAAGGAAGGCGCCGCCTTCCGCTCGCTGATGAACAACTTCGCCATCGCCATCAGCATCGGCCTGCAATACGGCGTGCCGCTGGAGGAGTTCGTCGACGCCTTCGTCTACACCCGCTTCGAGCCGGCGGGCGCGGTGACCGGCAACGACAGCATCCGCTCGGCCACCTCGATCCTGGATTACATCTTCCGCGAGCTGGGGGTGTCGTACATGGGCCGCCAGGACCTGGCCAACGGCGACCCCCATGCGCTGAACGCCGACGGCCTGGGCGAGCCCGAGCCGATGCCGGCGGCGCGGTTCATCTCCAAGGGCTTCTCGCGCGGCACGGCGCCCGACAACCTGCTGTTCCTGCCCACGGCCCGGCGGACGAGCACGCCTGAGATCCCCACCGGCGCCGACGACATCTGCCCCGATTGCGGCGACATCGCCCGCTCCCACATCGGCGGGCGGCTGGTGTGCCGCAGTTGCGGCATGGTCGGCGGCGTGGAGGGCTGATCGGCGCTTTCGGGCCCGACCGCTTCGAGCATCGAAATCGGCCCGGCGGACATACTTAAGCCGGGCTGGCGCGCTTCCCTGCCCCGCAGAGCCAGACCGGAAACGGAGGGCCAAGGTTGGGCCATTCCTTGCTCCGCAAAAGCGTCCTTACGGTCAGGCGATCCCTACGCGAGAAGAGGGAAAGCGATAGGCATGACCACCGAAGCCCTACTCCCCTCCGCCTGGCGCGCCCTGTTCGACGGCGAGCGGCTGGCGGACAAGATCAACGAAACCGCCATGCTCTCCACCGTGGACGAGGCCGGCTGGCCGCACCTGGCCTTCCTCGGCATGGGCGAGATCGTGGCCAAGGATCGCGAACGCCTGCTGCTGGCCACCTGGCCGCGCTCGCGCACCACCGCCAACATGATCCGCACCGGCCGCGCCGTGCTCTACGCCGCCGCCGAGGGCGTGGTGTGGGAGACACGCCTGCAGGTCAGGTCGCTGAACGTAGCCCTGGCCAGCGGCCTGCACTTAAGCTCGACCGAGATCGTGGAGGTGCGCCGCCACGAGGCTCCCCACGCCCGCCTCGATGGCCTGGCCTCGCTGCGCCTGGATGCGCCCGAGCCGACGCTCGAACGTTGGAGCCGACAGGTGGAGGAAATGAAGCAGAGGCTCTAAACCGAGCCTGCACCGTTTGGAGACCCGCCGCATGGCCCACGTCGTTCCCACCCCCGCCATCCCCACCGTTCCGGTCGAGGGCGGCGGCGAATTCCCCGTGCGGCGGATCTTCTGCGTGGGCCGCAACTACGCCGACCACGCCCGCGAGATGGGCGGCGATCCCAGCCGCGAGCCGCCGGTGTTCTTCACCAAGCCGGCCGACGCGGTCACCTCGGCCGAGACCGTCCCCTACCCCACCCTGACCCACGACCTGCACCACGAGATCGAGCTGGTGGTGGCCATCGGACAGGGCGGCCGCGACATCGCCGCCGCCGACGCCCAGGCCCACGTGTTCGGCTACGCCGTCGGCCTCGACCTGACCCGGCGCGACCTGCAGGCGGCGGCCAAGGCCCGCGGGATGCCGTGGGACATGGCCAAGGGCTTCGACGACTCCGCGCCCATCGCCCCGATCACCCGCGCCGATCCGGCCAAGCCGCTCGAGGGCGGCAAGATCTGGCTCAAGATCAATGGCGACACCCGCCAGAGCGGCGACCTGGCCGACATGATCTGGAGCATTCCGGAGGTGATCGCCGAGCTGTCGCGCTACGTGGCCCTGCAGCCCGGCGACCTGATCTTCACCGGCACGCCGGCCGGGGTGAACCGGATCGAGCCCGGCGACGAACTGCACGGCCATGTCGCCGGGCTGAGCGACCTCAAGCTGCGCATCGCCGGCTGAACCGCCGCTATTTCACGCCTTGGGGCAGACCGCCCGGCGCCTTGCACGCCGGGTCGGTCTGGACCGCGCCGGGCGCCGTGGCGCAGGTCTTGCCCGTCCCCAACCCCTTGGGCAGGGCGTCCGAGACCGGGGGCACCGTCAGGTCGGACTTGGGCGGATTGGGGAAGGCCGCCTGGGCCGTCACCTCGGCCTGGCCCTTGCGGCAGGCCTGGATGAAGCGGTCGCGGCTGAGCGGCGAGCCCGAGGCGTGGGCTTCACGCCATTGCATCTCGCAGATGTACTGGTCCTGGGCGTGGGCGGCCCCGCCCAGGGCGCCGGTAAGGGTCGCGGCAAGCAAGGCGGTGGCGATAAGGAAGCGCATGACGGGTCTCCGGGGCGGACACGCGATCTAGCTCACCCGGTAACATCAGCATTCGCACGCCCGGACGCAATATGCCGGGCGCCCTATTCGTGGCTGGCCACCGCGCCCGGCGCGCCCGCCTGGTCCAGCGCCTGGACCGCGCCCTCCCACGGCAGCCGGGCCGCGTCCTTGACCCGGTCGAAGTGGGCCTTGGGATCGTAGGTCGGCTCGGCCGGCATCAGGTCCCACGCCTCCAGCCGGCCGCTGGCCTCCAGCACCGACGCCTCGGCCAGCAGCACGTCGTGCTGGCTCCCCGCCAGCGACAGCTGGGCCGAGCGCAGGTTCTCGTCGGAGATCAGCACGTCCAGGGTCGTGCGCAGGCCGTAGACGTATTCCGCCTGGGCGCCCTTCAGCGCCAGATCGGCCGCCGCCACCTGGGCCTCCCCGGCCTTGACCCCGGCGCGACCGGACAGGAGCTGGTTCCAGGCCTGGGCCACGCTCTGCACCACCTGGCGGTGGGCGGCCTCGATGGCCACCCGGTCGCTGCTGTTCTGGGCCGTGGCCTGGCGCACCTGCGAGGCGGTCAGGCCGCCGGTCAGGATCGGCATGCTCATCACCACCCCGGCCGTCACGTTCTGGGCGTAGTCGCGCGTGTCCACCGGCGTGATCGGGCCGATGTAGCCATAGGTGCCCTGCAGCGCCACGGTCGGACGATAGGCGGCCTTGGCGGCGGATATCTCGGCCCGCGACGCCTTCTCCTTGAGCTGGCTCTGCAGCAGCAGCGGATTGGACCCCTCGGCCAGTTCGAACGCCTGGTCCACCGACACTGGCAGCCCCGGCAAGCCGGTCGGCGCCACCAGCTCGCCCGGCGCCTGGCCCACCGCGGCGACATACTCCGCCCGGCTGATCTCGAGCTGGGCCTCGGCCGCGGCCAGCGCCACGCGCGCCGATTCCAGCTGGGCCTGGGCCTGGGCCACGTCGGTCTTGGTCACCTGGCCGAGCTTGAACTTCTCCGACGACTCCGAGACTTGGCGCTCCAGCGTCGACATGTCGGCCTGGCGCACCACCAGGATCTGCTGGTCGCGCAGCACGTCGACATAGCCCTCGATCACCGACAGCAACACCTGGGCCTCGATCGTGCGCAGCTCCTCGCGCCCCGCCCCCACCGTCGCCTCGGCCTCCCGCACCGCCCAGGCCGTGCGGCCGCCGGTGTAGATCGGCTGGCTGACGGTGATGGAGGCCTGGCCGATATTGCCGGCGACCGAGCCTTCCGAGGCGTCCAGCGACGAGTTCGGCTCGCGCTCGTAATTGGCGCTGCTCTTGAAGTTGGCGGTCGGCCGCCAGCCGGCGCGGGCCTGGACATAGCTCTCGTCCAGGGCCTGCTGCTGGTAACGCTGGCCCTGCAGCACCGGGTTGGTGCGATAGGCCTGGGCCAGGGCCTCCTGCAAGGTCTCGGCCGCGCACGGCCCACCCAGACACAACGCCGCCGTACCCACGGCCAAGGCGGACTTGAAGCTATTCATGGCTCTATTCATGTCGAAGGGCCTTGGCGGGCTCGGCGCGCGCCACGCCCATGGCCTGTCCCGCCACGGTGCCCAGGGCGATCAGCAGGGTCAGGGCGGTGGCCGCCAGGAAGTATTGCGGCCCCAGACCGATCCTCTGGTCGAAGCCCGACAGCCAGCTTCGCATCACCAGCCACGCCAGCGGCCACGCCGCCAGGTTGGCCAGCAGCACCGGCCGCAGGAACTGGCCGATCAACAGCTTGAGGATGTCCGAGGTCGAGGCGCCCAGGGTCTTGCGGATACCGATTTCCTTGACCCGCCGCGCGGTGGTGAACGAGGCCAGGCCGTATAGCCCCACGCAGCCGATCACGACCGCCAGCACCGCCCCCATGGTGAACAGCCGCGCGCGCTGCTCGTCGGGACGGTAGTAGCTCGCCAGGTTCTCAACCACCGTGGTGGCCTCGAACGGGACCGTTGGCGCGACCTGGCGCCAGCCGGCCTGCAGGCGGGCCAGCACCGGGCGCGGGTCGGAACCGGCGTAACGGATCGCCACGATGGGGCTGCTGAGGTCGCCGGAGTCGAGGCGGTACAGCATCGGCCGCACCTGCTCGCGCGGCGAGTGGAAACGGATATCGGCGACGACGCCCGCCACGGGCATACGCCGCCAGGTGTGCCGGCTGGTGCTCTCCTGCACGATCTTGCCGATCGCATCGCGGGGGCTGGCGAAGCCCAGGGTCCGGACCGCCGTCTCGTTGAGCACGACATCGGTGGCGGCGTCGCGGCTTTCCGGCGTGCGGCCGGCCTCGTCGTCCAGGCCGTGGGCCCGGTCGAGCCAGCGTCCCGCCACCAGCCTGGCCCCGTAGGTGCTGAAGTAGTCCGGACCGGTGATGGTCCAGGTGATGGCCGGCCCGTCGCCGGTCTGGCCTTGGCGCAGCATGTTGTCGGCGTTGTTATTGTTGTCGTCGCCGGGCGCGCTGTCGGACTGGGTGACGGAGACCACGCCCGGAGCGTTGCGGAAGGTCTCGAACAGCGACGCCCGCTGGGCGGGGTTCAGCTCGCTGTTGCGGAACGAGGTCACCATGATCAGCCCGTTGCGCCGGAAGCCCAGGTCGGCGGTCTGGACGTGGTGGGTCTGGGCCAGCAGGACGCCGGTGCAGATCATGAAGCCGGTGGAGATGGCGAACTGGGCCAGCACCAGGGCTTCGCGCACCCGCCCGCTGATGCGGCCTCCGCCCGGCGTGCGCGCCGAGGCCAGCACCGCAGCGGGCTGGAACCGCGAAAGGATCGCGGCGGGATAGAGCCCCGCGCCGCAACCGACCACCAGCACCAGGGCCGCCAGCGGGATCAGCACGCCGTGGGCGCCGAAATAGTCCAGCCGCAGCGACACGCCGCCAGCCGCGTTCACCACCGGCAGGGCGAGCTCGCACAGGGCCAGCCCCACCAGGGCGGCCAGGGCCGCGGTGGCGACCGCCTCGGCCAGGAACTGGATCGTCAGCGCCTGGCGCGTGCCGCCCAGCACCTTGCGCACCGCCACCTCGCGCGCCCGCAACCCCGCCTGGGCGGTAGCCAGGTTGACGTAGTTCAGCACCGCGATGAGCAGGGTCAGGGCGCCGACAATGCCCAGCGTGGCGACCGTCGCCGCATCGGCCGGCGCGATCAGGTGCACGCGCGGCAGGCTGGCCAGGCCCAGGTGGTAGATGGTGTGCGGCGGCGGCTTGGTCCCCATGTCGTGGGCGGCGTGCCGGTCGATGAAGCGGTCCAGGTCGTTGGCCAGGGCCTGGGCTTGCTCAGGACGGTCGAACTTGAGGTAGGTCTGCAGGCTCGAACTGCCCCAGTGGTAGAAATGGTGCTGGGTGTCGAACCAGGCCGGCACGAGCAGGGCCAGCATGTCGATCTTCAGGTCGGTGTTGGCCGGCAGGTCCTTGAACACACCGGTGATGCGGTAGTTGTGCTCGACCCCGTTCAGCGCCAGCGTCAGGGTCCGGCCAATGGGATTGGAAGCCCCGAAATACTGGCGCGCCGTCTTCTGGCTCACCACCAGGCTGGCGGTGTCGCGCAGCGCCGTGCGGGGATCGCCGGCGGCCATCGGCAGTGGGAGCACATCGAAGAAATTGCCATCGACGAAGGTCGCGTTGCCCAAGCTGTTCTGCGCCCCGGCGCGCACGATCACCTGGTTGCCGTTGAGCCGCACGCCGGTGACCTGGGGATAGTCGGCCTTCAGCTCCTCCAGCAGGCCGCCCATGGTGAAGTTATAGGTCACGTGGGGCAGGCCCGGCAGGTTCCAGGTCTCGCGCATCTGGTAGACCTTGGACGCGTCGGGGATCCATTCCTCGAAGCTGGTCTGGAACTGCACGAACAGCGCCAGCACCAGGAACACGGCCACGCCCACCGCCAGGCCCAGCACGTTCAGCGCCGCGTACAGACGATGCCGCGTCAGGGCGCGATACAGCGTCAGCAGGTAATGCCCCCACATCTCTCAGATCCCCCTGACCGGCGAAGCGGTCCTATTCATGCCGAAGCGCCTTGGCCGGTTCGGCGCGGGCCACGCCCAACGCCTGGCCGCCGACGGTGCCGAGCGCGATCAGCAGGGTCACCGCCGTGGCCGCCAGGAAGTATTGCGGCCCCAGGCCGATCCTCTGGTCGAAGCCCGACAGCCAGCTCTGCATCGCCACATAGGCCAGCGGCCACGCCGCCAGGTTGGCCAGCAGCACCGGCCGCAGGAACTGGCCGATCAACAGCTTGAGGATGTCGCTGGTCGAGGCGCCCAGGGTCTTGCGGATGCCGATCTCCTTGACCCGCCGCGCGGTGGCGAACGAGGCCAGGCCGTACAGCCCCACGCAGCCGATCACGACCGCCAGCACCGCGCCCATGGTGAACAGGTGCGCCCGCTGCTGGTCGGCGAGGTAGTAGTCGTCGAGGTCATGGGCCGCCGTTTCGGCCTGGAACGGCACGTTGGGCGCGGTCCGCCGCCAGACCGCTCGCAGTTGCGCGATCACGGCCTGGGGGTCCGTCCCGACGTAGCGCACCGCCGCCACCGGCCGGTTCATCGTCGGATCGACGGTGGCCAGGTCCTGGGCGCTGAAGCGGTACATCATCGGCCGGACCTGCAGGTGCGGCGAGTGGAACCGGACGTCAGCCACCACGCCGATCACCGGCATTCGTTTCCAGCCGCCATGGAAGACCCTGCGCATGACGGCCTTGCCGACCGCGTCCTCCGGGCTCTTGAAGCCCAGCGCCTTCACCCCCGCGACGTTCAGCACCACGTCGCCGTCATGCGTGCTCTCCGGCGCGCTCCCAGGCGCGCTTCCGGCCGGGCTGGGGGCGTAGTCGTCCAAGCCGTGCGCCCGGTCCGGCAACCGGCCGGCGACCAGCCGCGCGCCATAGGTGGTGAAGTAGTCGGGTCCGGTGATGCCCCAGGTGAGCGACGGCCCCTGCGTCCCTTCCAGGCCCTCGCGGACCACGTCGCGGCTGTTGCTGTCCTCGTCGCCGGGCGCGGTGTCGGACTGGGTGACCGAGGCGACGCCGGGGATGGCGCGGAAAGCCTCCAGCAGCGACACGCGCTGCGGCGAGGTCAGCTCCGCCTGGCGGAACGAACTGAGCAGGATCAGGCCATCGCGGCGAAAGCCCAGGTCGGCGGTCTGGAGATAGCGCGTCTGGGCCAGCAGCACGCCGGTGCAGATCGTGAAGCCGATGGCGATGGCGAACTGGACCAGCACCAGCAGCTCACGGACCCGGGCGCCGCTTCGGCCACCGCCGGGGGTGCGGGCCGAGGCGAGCACGGCGGCCGGCTGGAAGCGCGACAGGATCAGCGCCGGATAGAGCCCGGCGCAGAACCCGACCAGGCCGACGATCCCCAGCAGAGGCGCCAGCGCCCCGTTCCCCCCGACATAGGTCAGCTTCAGGGAGGTGCCGCCGGCGGCGTTGACCAGCGGCAGGGCAAGTTCACAAAGGGCCAAGCCGATCAGGGCGGCGAGCGCCGTCGTCGCCACCGCCTCGAACAGGAACTGAACGGTCAGGGCGTGCCGCGTGGCCCCCAGCGCCTTGCGCACCGCTACTTCCCGCGCCCGCAGCCCGGCCTGGGCGGTGGCCAGGTTCATGTGGTTGAGCGCCGCGACCAGCAGGGTCAGCAGGCCCACGCTGCCCAGGGTGGCGACGGTGGCCGCATCCTTGGGATCGTCCAGGTGCAGGGTTTGGACCGGCGCCAGGCTCATGCGCAGGGTCACGTGCGGCGCCGGCGTGGCGCCGATATCCGTCTTCGCATGGCGATCGACCAGGCCGTCGAGCTGGGCTTCCAGCCGGTGAGCCTGCTCAGGCGTGTCGAACCACAGATAGGTCCGGCAGTCGCCGTTGCCCCAGTCGAAGAAGAACGACTTCTCGAACCAGGCCGGCACGAGCGGCGCCAGCATCTCGATCTTCAGATCGGTGTTGGCCGGCAGGTCCTTGAGCACGCCGGCGACGCGGTACTGGTGCGCCACGCCCAGCACCGAGACGGTCAGGGGCCGCCCGATCGGATCGGCCGCGCCGAAGTAGCGGCGCGCCGCAGCCTGGGTCAGGATCAGGTTCGACACGTCGGACAGGGCGGTCCTGGGGTCGCCCTCGACCATGGGCAGCCGCAGCACGTCGAACAGGTTCGGGTCCGCGAAGCTGACATGGTCGGCCGCCGCGGCGGCGCCGTGGCGCACCACCACCTCCTCGCGCCGGACACGCACGCCGCGCACGCCGGGATAGTCCGTCTGCAAGGCCTGCAGCAGCACGCCGGGCGTACCGGTGGAGGGCCTCCGGGGAAGGCCCGGAACGTTCCAGGTCTCGCGCACGACGTAGATCTTCGAAGCGTCGGGAATCCAGCTCTCGAAGCTGGTCTGGAAGCGGACGAACAGCGCCAGCACCAGGAACACCGCCACGCCCACCGCCAGGCCGAACACATTGAGCGCCGCGTACAGCCGCCGACGGGTCAGGGCGCGGTAGAAGGTCAGGACATAATGCCCCCACATGTCAGCCCCCTCTCGCCAGACTGAGCGTCGGCACGGGCGTCGCGCCGCTATTCATGGCGAAGCGCCTTGGCCGGTTCGGCGCGGGCCACGCCCAGCGCCTGGCCGCCGACGGTGCCGAGCGCGATCAGCAGGGTCACCACCGTGGCCGCCAGGAAGTACTGCGGTCCCAGTCCGATCCGCTGGTCGAAGCCCGACAGCCAGTTGCGCATGGCCAGCCACGCCAGCGGCCACGCCACCAGGTTGGCCAGCATCACCGGCCGCAGGAACTGGCCGATCAACAGCTTGAGGATGTCGCCGGTCGAGGCGCCCAGGGTCTTGCGGATGCCGATCTCCTTCACCCGCCGCGCGGCGGTGAAGGAGGCCAGGCCGTACAGCCCCACGCAGCCGATCCCCACCGCCAGCACCGCCCCCATGGTGAACAGCCGCGCGCGCTGCTCGTCGGGCACGTAGTAGTCGCTGAGCCGGGCCTCGGCGGTCTTGGCCACGAACGGCTCGTCGGGAACCACCCTGCGCCAGGCCGTGCGCAGGCGGCCGGTCATCTCGCGGGCGTCGGTCCCGCTGTAGCGGATGGCGGGGATGGCGTTGTCGATCTCGCGGCTGTTGTGGGCGTAGAACAGCGGCGCCACCTGCTCGTGGGGCGACATGAAGCGGGTGTCGGCGACCACGCCGATGATGGTGGCGTTCGCCCCCTCCACCCGCACCGGCTTGCCGATCGCATCGATGGGCGAGGCGAAGCCCAGCGTCTTCGCCCCGGTCTGGTTCAGTATGATGTTGAGGCCGCGGTCGCGCACGGCCTGGTCGCTGAGCCCGGCGGTGTCGTCCAGCGGATGGGCCGCGTCGAAGGCGCGTCCGGCGATCACCTTGACGCCATAGGTCTTGAAGTAGTTCCGCCCGACGTTCTCGATGGTCAGGTGCGGTTTGGGCCCGGTCCAGCCCGGCGGGACCACGTTGGTGCGGCTGGTGTTGGGCGAGGCAGGCTCACGGTCGGAGACGGTCAGCTCCACCACGCCGGGGACGGCGCGCAGGGTCTCCAGGATGGTGCCCTGGCGGTCGCGCAGGTCGCGCGCCACCAGGCTGTCGACCAGGATCAGGCCGTCGCGCTTGAAGCCGCGGTCGGCGTCGTGGAGGTATTTGGCCTGGGCGTTCAGCACCAGGGTGCAGATGATGAAGCAGATCGCGGCGGCGAACTGCAGCAGCACCAGGCCGCCGCGCACCACCCGGTCCAGCCGCCCGCCGCCCGGCATGCGCGAGGCCGCCAGCACCTGGGCCGGCCGGAAGTTGGACAGCAGGAAGGCCGGATAGGCCCCGGCCACAATGCCGATCAGCAGCGCCAGCAGCAGCAGGAACGGCGCGCCGCCGTTGAGGCTCCAGTAGTCGAGCTTCAACGCCGTGCCGCCCGTGGCGTTGACCAGCGGCAGGGTCAGTTCGGTAATCGCCAGGCCGATTAGGGCGGCGGCGGCGGCCACCACCACCGCCTCGGCCAGGAACTGGGCGATCAGCACGCCCCGGGTAGCGCCCAGCACCTTGCGGATCGCCACCTCGCGCGCCCGCAGCGCCGAGCGGGCGGTGGACAGGTTCACGTAGTTCAGCACCGCGATGGCCAGGGTCAGCACGCCCACCAGGCCCAGCGCCGCCACTACCCGTACGTCGGCGCCGGCGTTGAAGCCGCCCGAGACGTGGGCGTCCTTGAAGTGGGCGTCGGGCAGCGCCACCAGGCTCAGCACCAGATGCTTGGCCGGCTCGGGACCGAGCTTGTCGTCGCTGTCGCCCTTGGCGCGGCGGTCGACGAAACTGGGCAGCTCGGCCCGCACCGCCTGGGCGTCGGCGGCGTTGCGGAAGCGCAGGTAGGTATAGCCCTCCACGCTGCCCCAGCGGCTGAAGGCGGTGTTGGACGCCTCGTACGCCGGGGTCAGCGGCGTCAGGATGTCGAGCTGCAGGTGGGTGTTGGGCGGCAGGTCGCGCAGCACCGCCGACACCCGACGGGTGATCGGATTGCCGTTCCAGCGCGCCACCAGCTGACGGCCGACCGCGTGGGTGGTGCCGAAATACTTGCGGGCGATCTTCTCGCTGATCACCACGTCGCCCGGCGCCGTCAGGGCCCTGGCCTTGTCGCCCTCGGCCAGGGGCAGGTCGAGCACCTTGAAGAAGTCAGGATCGACGTAGTTCACCGCCTCGCTGTCGCTGGTGCGGCCCACGGTAACGGGCTCGTCGTCCTCGACGATGCGGGCATAGGCCTGGAGCTGCGGATAGTCGGCCTTGAGCAGCGGGGCGATGAGGCTGGAGGTGGTGGCGTCTTCGCGGGTCTGCTGCCCGGTCTGGATATTGGTGGCGTCGAGGCGGTAGGTGTTCGCCGCCTCGGGGATCCAGCGGTCGAACGAAGTCTCGAACCGCACGTCGAGCCACAGCACCAGGAACACCGCGATCCCCAGCGCCAGCCCCAGCACATTGAGGGCGGCGTAGAGGCGGTGGCGCGCCAGGGCGCGGTACAGTGTCCGCAGGTAGTGGCCCAGCATCACAGTCCTCACATGGCCCGGCGGGCGGAGACGACGATGCGGCCGTCCAGCATGTCGATGCGCCGCTTGGCCAGATCGGCATGGCTCGGCGAGTGAGTGACCATGATGATGGTGGCGCCCTCGCCGTTCAGGCCCTGCAGGATGTCCATCACCTGGGCCCCGTTCTCGGTGTCGAGGTTGCCGGTGGGTTCGTCGGCCAGGATCAGGCTGGGGCGGCCGACGATGGCGCGGGCGATGGCGGCGCGTTGCTGCTGGCCGCCGGAGAGCTGGTGCGGATAGTGCTTGGCGCGGTGGGCGATCCCCACTCGGTCCATCGCCGCCTCGACCCGCGAGCGGCGGTCCTTGCCCGACCAGCGGCGGTAGACCAGGCCCAGCTCCACGTTCTCGGCGATGGTCAGCTCGTCGATCAGGTTGAAGCTCTGGAACACGAAGCCGAGGTTGTCGCGGCGCAGCCGGGCTAGCTCGGCCTCGGACAGGTCGGTGATCTCCAGGTCGCGGAAGCGGTAGCGGCCGCTGGTGGGCCGGTCGATCGCGCCCAGGATGTTGAGCAGGGTGGACTTGCCGCAGCCCGACGGTCCCATCACGGCGACGAACTCGCCCTCCTCGATGGTCAGGTCGATGGCCATGAGCGCGGTGGTTTCCACCTCGTCGGAACGATAGAGGCGATGCACGTCGGCGAGGGTGATCATGGGGTGCTCCCTGGGGCCTTTCAGGCGGCTCAGTGCAGGATCAGGTGGGTGAACTTGTCGAAGCCGGCGTAGCTGGAGACCACCACCCGCTCGCCCGGACGCAGGCCCGAGGTGATCTCCACCTGCTCGGGATTGCGCCGGCCGACGGCGATGGCGCGCCGGTCCGCGCGGTGGCCGCCGGACGCGACCACGAAGGCGAAGCCGCCCCCGCCCGCTTCCAGCCAGCCGCTGTTGGGCAGCACCAGGGCCGGGCGCGTGTCGCCCAGCGTGATGCGGATATCCACGCCCTCGCCGCGACGCAGGCCCGCGGGCGGCGCGCCCTTGAAGGTCAGCTCGGCGCGGAAGCGGCCGTTGGTCACCTGGGGCAGCACACGGCTGACGCTCAGGGCGATGGTCTTGCCGTCGAGGTCGGCGGTGGCCTGCTGCCCCGGCGCCACCCGGCCGAGGTAGAACTCGTCCACGTCGGCGGTGAGCTTGTAGGCGCCCTCGGAGTCGATCTGCCCCGCCGGGTCGCCGGCCTTGAGCGACTGGCCGGGCTGCAGGGTGAAGTTGGTCAGCCGGCCCGCCACCGGCGCGCGCACCACCAGAGCGTCGAGGCTCGAGCGCACCACATTCAGGTTGCTGTTCAGGCTCGAACCGGTCTGGCGAATCTGGGCCGCCTGGGCCGCGGCGATGGAGTCTTCCTGCTTCTGGCCGCTCTTCAGCTCGGCCAGGCGGTTGCGGTAGTAGCCGGCCTCGTCGGTGAAGGTCTTGACCTCGGCGTCGGAGACGAAGCCCTTGTCGTGCAGCTGCTGGCGCACATCCAGGTCGTGCTGGGCCTTGAGCAGGCTGTAGCTGGTCTCCGAGATCTCCTTCTCGCGGTCCAGCCGGTTGCGTTCCAGGGTCAGTTCCTGGGCGCTGGCGTCGCCCAGCCGGCCGGCGATCTCAGCCTCCTTGGAGGTGACGTCGAGCTTGAGCTGCGGGTTGGTCAAGGTGGCCAGCGCCGTGCCGGCCGCCACCTGGGTCCCGTCCAGCACCAGCACCTTGTCCACCTCGCCGCCCTCGACGGCGGTGACGAACACGGTGTTGAGCGGCGCCACCTCGGCGCGGACCGGCAGGTAGTCCTGGAACGGCGCGTGCTGCACCTCGGCGATCTCGAGATCGGACGCCTTGGCCGTCAGGCTGCCCGGCGGCGGGATCAGGGCCACGCCCAGCGCCACGGCCGCCACCAGGGCCACGCCCGCGCCGCCGAAGGTCGCCAGCCGGCGATGCTTCCATTTCGGCTTGTCGATACGCCTGTCCATGCCCTGTTCGGAAGCGGACAAGGGGCGATCTCGCGGAGGCGATGTCATAGGCTCTGAGCTCATTACCCGCTCAGCTTACGACGCTCAGGACATCCAGCTAAATCGCTCTATCCATTGACAATTTTTGATTACAGGTCCTCCATGTGTCCGCTCCAGGAGGGACTGTCCGATTCCGAACACCTCAGACTCCCTGTCAAGCCCCGGCGCCGGCGGCCACATCCTGTTCGTCGACGACGACGCCGACGTGCTCAAGGCCGCCGAACTGCTGCTGGTGCGCCATGGCCTGCGCATGACCGGCGTGCGCGACCCCAACGCGCTGTGGAGCGTGCTGGCGGCGGAGCCGGTGGACGTGATCCTGCTGGACCTGAACTTCTCCCGCGGCGCCGTCTCGGGCGAGGAAGGCTTTCGCCGCCTGGGCGAGATCATGGCCCACGACCCGGACGCGGTGGTGGTGGTGGTCACCGGCCACAGCGGGGTCAACGTGGCGGTGACAGCTATGCGCGCGGGCGCCAGCGACTTCGTCACCAAGCCCTGGAGCAACGCCCGGCTGATCGCCACGCTGGAGACCGCGCTCGAGCTGCGCCGGCGGCGACGCGAGGCGACGGCGCTGAAGGCCGAGAACGCCGCCCTGCACCGCGAGATCTGGGGCCAGGGCGACGGCTGGGACGCCGAGAGCGTGCTGTTGGGCGACAGTCCCGCCATCGGCCGGGTGCGCGATCTGATCCGCCGCGCCGCCCCCACCGACGCCCCGGTGCTGATCTATGGCGAGCCGGGCGTGGGCAAGAGCCTGATGGCGCGGGGCCTGCACCGCCAGTCGGCGCGCGCCACAGGCCCGTTCGTGCCGGTGGACCTGGGCGTGCTGGCGGCGGCCGACATGGAGACGGCGCTGTTCGGCGACCTCGGCCGCGGCGGCGCGACCGCCGGCGCTTTCGCCGATGCGCGGGGCGGCTGCCTGTTCCTGGACGAGATCAGCGCCCTGCCCCCGCCGCTGCAGGCGCGGCTGCTGGCAGTGCTGGAGACCGGCCGTATCACGCCCTCGGGGCTGGAGCGGCCCACGGCGGTGGACGTAAGGCTGGTGACCGCCACCCGGCGCAAGCGCGAGGAACTGCATGGCCGCGGCGGCCTGCGGGCCGACCTGCTCTATCGGCTGAACACGATGGAGATCTTCGCCCCACCGCTGCGTGAGCGCGGCGGCGACGCCCTGCTGCTGGCCCAGCACTTCCTGCGCCTGTTCGCCCATCGCTATGGCCGGCCGGCCCGACCCCTGTCGCCCGAGGCCGCCGAGGCCATCGCCCACGATCCCTGGCCCGGTGATGTGCGGGCCCTGCGCCAGGCCATGGAGCGCTGCGTGATCCTGGCCGAGGGCGAGCGCTACGAAATGGCCGACATCCCCTTCACCGAACTGGCGTCGGAGAGTGCGGCGGCCCCGGCCCGCGCCGCCAGCCTGAACCTGGTGGAGTCCGAGCGTGCCCTGGTGGCCGCCGCCCTGAAGCGCAACAGCTTCAACGTCAGCCAGGCGGCCAAGCAGCTCGGCCTCACCCGCGCGGCGCTGTACCGGCGCATGGCCAAGCATGGGCTTTAGGCGCATCGCCCTCGCCGCCCTGGGGCAGGCGCTGCTGTTCGCGTGCGGCGCCGCCGCGCTGTGGGCGCTGCTGCAGGGGCTGTACGCCAGCGCCCTGTCGCTGCTGTTGGCCGCGATCTGGCTGGGCGCCGCATCCGCCTGGGCCGCTCGCCCGCGCCCGCGTCCAACCCCACCCGCGCCGCAGCCTGACGCCGAGGCCGCCCGCGCCGAGTTGCGCCTGCTACGCAGCCTGATCGACCAGACCCCGGCCCCGCTGCTGATGCTGCACGCCGACGGAGCGGTGCGGGCCGGTAACCGGGCGGCGCGCGCCCTGTTCCGCACCGACGACCGCCTACCCTCGCCGCCCCAGGCCCTGCTGCAGGCGCTCAGGAACGGCTCGGGCGCCGAGCGGCTGACCCTGGAGTTGGACACGACCGCGGGCAAGCACACCTACGCCATGTCGGTGGCCGATCTGGCCGGACCCCAGGGCGACATCCGCCTGGCCGCCCTGCTCGACATCCAGCCCGAGATCCACGCCGCCGAGGCGGCGGCGCTGCGCGACTTGATGCAGGTGCTCAGCCACGAGATCATGAACGCCCTGACGCCCGTAGCCTCGCTCGCCGCCACCGCCGCCGAGCTGCTGGACGACGAAACCCCGGCCTCGCTGGCCCTGGCCCGCGACGCCGTCTCCACCCTGGGCCGCCGCGCCGAGGGGCTGATGCGCTTCGTCGACGCCTACCGCACCCTGGCGCGCCTGCCGCCGCCCGCCCCGCGCGCCGTCAGCCTGGGCGAGCTGATGGACGAGGCGGGCCGCCTGTTCCGCAGCCGCTGGAACCCCAGGGGCGTCGACCTGGAGCTGATCCGGCCCAGCCCGGACATCATCCTGAAGCTCGACCCCGACCTGACCATCCACGCCCTGTCCAACCTGATGTCCAACGGGGCCGAGGCTGCGCTGGCCACGCCGACCCGCCCGCCCACCGTGCGCCTGGCCGCCCGCCCGGAGACGGCCGGCGCCACCCTGGTGGTGGCCGACAGCGGCCCCGGCGTTTCCGACGAGCACCGCGAGCGCATCTTCCAGCCCTTCTTCACCACCAAGTCGGAAGGCACCGGCGTCGGCCTGAGCTTCGCCCGCCAGGTGGCGCTCAGCCACGGCGGCGACCTGGCCCTGGCGCCGCCCGCGCCCGGCGAGGGTGCGGTGTTCCTGCTGCGCCTGTGAGGTTGGTCGCGAGCTCGGCGGTTGCGAGGCGCCCGCGCGCCGCTAGGGTGGACCCATGGCGCTAGGGTTCGATTTCGACGTGGTGGTGGTGGGCGCGGGCGCGGTGGGCCTGGCCTGCGGCTACGCCCTGGCCCAGCAGGGGCTCGAGGTGCTGGTGCTGGAGCAGGCCGGCCACATCGGCGAGGGCGTGTCTTCGCGCAACAGCGAGGTGGTGCACGCCGGCTTCTACTACGCCACCGGCTCGCTGAAGGCGCGGCTGTGCGTGGAGGGCCGCCGGGCGCTCTACGCTTTCCTCGACACGCATCAGGTCGCCTACCGCAAGTGCGGCAAGCTGCTGGTGGCCACCGACGCCGCCGAGATCGCCAAGGTGCAGGCGCTGCAGGCCCAGGGCGAGATCAACGGCGTGGAAGGCCTGCGCTGGCTCGATGGCGCCGAGGCCCAGCGGCTGGAGCCGGAATTGCGCATCCAGGCCGCCCTGCTCTCGCCCGAAAGCGGCGTGTTCGACAGCCACGGCTACATGCTGGCCCTGCAAGGCGAGATCGAGGACCGCGCCGGCGCGGTGGCGCTGGGCGCGCCCTTCGTCGGCGCCGCGCCGCGGCCCGGGGGCGGCTTCGAGGTGCGCACCGGTGGCGCCGATCCGGCGCGCCTGACCGCCCGGCTGCTGGTGCTGTCCGCAGGGCTCGGCGCCCAGGCGGCGACGCAAGCGGTCGAGGGCTTTCCGGCCCGGCTGATCCCTGAACGCCACCTCGGCAAGGGAAGCTACTTCCGGCTCGGCGGCCGGGCGCCGTTCACCCACCTGATCTATCCGCCGCCGGTTCCCGGCTCGCTCGGCACCCATTACCGCCGCGACCTCGGCGGCCAGGGCGTGTTCGGGCCGGACCTAGAATATGTCGAGGCCGAGGACTATCGCGTCGATCCCGCCCGCGCCGAGGGCTTCTACGCCGCCGTGCGCCGCTACTGGCCGGGCCTGCCCGACGGCGCGCTGCAGCCCGACTACGCCGGTGTGCGGCCCAAGCTGCATGGCCCCGGCCAGCCCCAGCCCGACTTCGTGATCCAGGGGCCGGAGAGCCACGGCATGGAGGGCCTCGTCGCCCTGTTCGGCATCGAAAGCCCGGGCCTGACCTCATCCCTGGCCATCGGGGCCGAGGTCGCCGCGCGCCTGGGCGCCTGAGACAACCGCATCCCGCCAAATAGATCGCCCGGCTCGTCCTGGCGAAAGCCGGCTGGACTTGGCGCCCATACACCTGCATTCAATGCCGCACGGCATTGGAGCGCGCGATGACTTCCGCAGTCTTCCAAACCCCGATCTGGCTGGCGGCCGGGGTCCGCACCCCGTTCGACAAGGCCGACGGACCGCTGGCCGGCTTCGACGCCATCTCCCTGTCGGTCCCGGTGATGCGCCACATGCTGGGCCAGCTCGGCGCGGCGCGGCCCGACTTCGCCATCTGGGGCACGGTGATCCCCAACCTGACCTGGAGCAACATCGCCCGCGAGGTGCTGATGGACTCCGGCGGCGACGCCACCATCCCCGCCTTCTCGACCATCATGGCCTGCTCCACCAGCATGATGGGCGCCTTCGAGGCGGCCGGCATGATCGACGGCCGCGCCCGCAGCCTGGCCCTGGTCGGCGGGGTCGAGGCCATGAGCAAGATCCAGCTCGGCCTGGGCCAGCCGCTGTCGGACTGGTTCCGCGGCTTCCAGCGCGCCCGCACCCTGCAGGAGAAGGCCCGGCAGATCAGCCACCTGAGTCCCGCCGACGTGCGCCTCTACATCCCCAAGGTGGCCAACCGGGTCTCGGGCCTCAGCATGGGCGAGCACACCGAGATCACCGCCAAGGAATGGAAGATCGGCCGCGCGGAACAGGACGCCCTGGCGCTGGCCAGCCACCAGAACGCCGTCGCCGCCTGGGAGCGCGGCTTCTTCGACGACCTGGTGATCCCGGTCGCCACGGCGGAAGGCCCGGCCAAGCGGGACAACATCCCGCGCAAGGACACCTCGCTGGAGAAGCTGGCCAAGCTGAAGCCAGCGTTCGATCGCACCTCGGGCCAGGGCACGCTCACCGCCGGCAACTCCTCACCGCTGACCGACGGCGCCGCGGCGATCTGGGTCGGCTCGGAGGCCGGCATGGCCAAGCTGCCTGCGAGCCTGCCCAAGGTGCGGCTGGTGGACTTCGAGGTGGCGGCGGTGGACTTCCGGGTCGAGGGCCTCCTGATGGCGCCCGCCTTCGCCGTGCCGCGCCTGTTGGCCCGCAATGGCCTGACCTATGCCGACATCGCCCTGTGGGAGATCCACGAGGCCTTCGCCGCCCAACTGGCCTTCCACATGAAGGCCTGGGAGGACACCGCCTTCCTCGCCGACCGGGTGAAGATCGCGCCCAACTTCGGCGCCTTCCCGCGCGAGCGGGTCAATCCCAACGGCGGGTCGGTGGCGCTGGGCCATCCGTTCGGAGCCACCGGTGCGCGCATCCTCAGCCAGGCGGTGAAGGAGCTGGCTGCCAGGCCTGCGGGTTCTCGCGCCATCGTCAGCATCTGCGCCGACGGCGGCCTCGGCACCGTGGCCCTGCTGAAGAACGGGTGAGGCGGCGCGTCCGCCCCACCCTGTCCGCCACTACGGGCGATAGATAGTCAGGGGCGGTAGATCGGGGCGCCCGCCGGCGAACCGGTATGGCCGCCATCCACCACCAGCTCGGCGGCGGTGACGTTGGCCGCGTCGTCCGAGGCCAGGTACAGCACCGCCTTGGCTATATCCTCCGCCTCGCCGATGTGGCCCAGCGGAATGGCGCGCGCCATGCTGGCCTCCAGGGCGTCGAAGGCCTCGGCAGTCGGCGCGCGGGTGTTCCAGATCGGGGTGCGGGTGGCGCCGGGCACCACGACATTGACGCGGACGCCCTGCGGCGCGAGTTCCGACGCCAGCACCCGCGACATCGCCCGAACCCCCGCCTTGCTGGCCGCATAGGCCGAGGCGCCGGCCACGCCCAACACCGCGTGCACCGAGCCGTTCAGCACCACCGAAGCGCCTGACTTCAGGTGCGGGGCCGCGGCCTGGACGGTGAAGAACACCGAATTCAGGTTGGTGCGGATCATGCGGTCGAAGGCGTCCCAGCTGGTCTGGCCAATCGGCGTGGCCCCGCCGACCCCGGCGTTGGCGAAGACGATGTCCAGCTTGCCGAACCGCTCGATGGCGGCGGCCACCGCAGCCTCGGCCTGGCCCGGCTCGGTCATCTCGGCCTGCACCGCCAGGGCCTTGGGGCCCAGTTCCTTCACCGCGGCGTCCAGCGTCTCGCGCTTGCGCCCAGTGATCACGACCTCGGCCCCCTCGGCCACGAACAGCCGGGCCGTCGCCAAGCCGATGCCGCTGTTGCCGCCCGTGATCAGCGCGGTCTTTCCCTGAAGCCTCATCTCGTCGTCTCCCTTGGGGGTCGGATCAATTGGATGACGATCATAATATGATGGATCGGGTCCGATTCAATAGCGCCGCCGCACTCCGTCCGCACCGCCCTGCAAATCCCCCTCGCCTCCGGCGCGAAAACGGGGCGTACTGTCGTGGCGCACAAGACGCATCGATAAGAACAAGCGGGGTGGAAATGCTGGGCCTGATGCAGGACTGGCCGCTGACGCTGGACCGGATCATCGATCACGGGGCCCGCTGTCACGGCGCGCGCGAGGTGGTCACCCGGTCGCTGGAAGGCCCCATCGTCCGCACCACCTACGCCGACATCCGCCGCCGGGCGCGCCAGGCCAGCCACGGCCTGGCCGAGCTGGGCGTAGGCCTTGGCGATCGGGTCGCCACCCTGGCCTGGAACAGCCACCGTCATATCGAGCTCTGGTACGCCGCCATGGGCATGGGCGCGGTGTGCCACACCTTGAACCTTCGGCTGCATCCGGACCAGCTGTGCTGGATCATCCGCCACGCCGGCGACAAGGTGATCTTCGCCGACGCCACCTTCGCGCCGCTGCTGCTGGCCCGGCGCGCCGACATGGCCAGCGTCGAGAAGATCATCCTGCTGGGCGACGCCTCGCAACGCCCGCCCGAGGCCGGTCCCGACGTGCTGATGTACGAGGAGTGGCTGGACGGGCGACCGGCCGAAGGGCCCGGCACGCCGGCCTGGGGCGGCTTCGGCGAGGAGACCGCGGCGGGGCTCTGCTACACCTCCGGCACCACCGGCGATCCCAAGGGGGTGCTGTACTCGCACCGCTCCAACTTCCTCTTCACCCTGCTGACCCTGCAGGCAGACGCCATGGGCGTGTCGGGCCGCGACACGGTGCTGGCGGTGGTGCCAATGTTCCACGCCAACGCCTGGGGCCTGCCCTTCACCACCGCCGCAGTCGGGGCCAAGCTGGTGTTGCCTGGCAGCAAGCTCGACGGCGCCTCAGTGCACGAACTGCTGGAGAGCGAGGGCGTCACCTTCTCCGCCGCCGTGCCCACGGTGTGGCAGATGCTACTGCAGCACCTGCGCGAGACCAAGGGCAAGATCTCCACCCTAAAGCGGGTGATCATCGGCGGCTCGGCCTGCCCCGAAGCCCTGATCCGCGCCTTCCACGACGACTACGGCGTGGAGGTGCTGCACGCCTGGGGCATGACCGAGACCTCGCCGCTGGGCACCGTGGCCAGCCTGACCGCCGACATCGCCGCCCTGCCGTTCGAGCAGCAGATGCCCTGGCGGCTGAAACAGGGCCGCCCGCCACTGGGGGTGGACCTAATGGTGCGGGGCGAGGACGGCGCGCCGCAACCCAAGGACGGCGTTTCGCAGGGCCGGCTCACCGTGCGCGGTCCGGCCATCTCCGCCGCCTATTTCGGCGGCAAGAAGGGCGAGGCCCTGGACGAGAACGGCGAGTTCGACACCGGCGACATCGCCACCCTCGACCCCCAGGGCTTCATGCGCATCACCGACCGGGCCAAGGACGTGATCAAATCCGGCGGCGAGTGGATCAGCTCCATCGACATCGAAAACCTGGTGGTCGCCCACCCCGCCGTGGCCCTGGCCGCGGTGATCGGCATGCCCGATCCCAAGTGGGACGAGCGGCCGTTCCTGGTGGTGCAACTGAAGCCCGGCGCCCAGGCGAGCCGGGACGAGATGCTCGACTTCCTGAAGGACAAGATCGCCAAATGGTGGATGCCCGACGACGTCGCCTTCGTCGACAGCGTGCCGTTGGGGCCCACGGGCAAGATCGACAAGAAACTGCTGCGCGCCCGCTTCGGCGGCCAGCCGGCCTCGGCGGCCTGAGCGGGAGCGAACATGGCTGATCTGCTGCCCCTCAAGGGCAAGACCGCGGTGGTCACCGGCGCGGCCAGCGGCATCGGCCGCGCCATCGCCGTATCCCTGGCGCGGCGCGGCTGCGACCTGGCCCTGGCCGACGTGAACGAGGTGGGACTGAAGGAGGTCCAGGCCGAACTGACCGGCCTGGTCGAGGTGTCGCGCCATCGGCTGGACGTCTCCGACCGCGAGGCGGTGGCGGCGTTTCCGGCCACGGTGCTGGCGCGGCACTCGGGGGTCGACGTGCTGGTCAACAACGCCGGCGTGGCGCTGGGCGGCCAGTTCGACCAGGTGCCGGCGGCCGACTTCGAGTGGCTGTTCGGGATCAACTTCTGGGGCGTGGTGAACATGACCCGCGCCTTCCTGCCGCTGCTCAAGGCCAGCCCGGAGGCGCGGCTGGTCAACATCTCCAGCCTGTTCGGCCTGATCGCCCCGCCGGGTCAGGCCGCCTACTGCGCCAGCAAGTTCGCCGTGCGCGGCTTCTCGGAGTCCCTGCGCCACGAGCTGAAGCCCACCCGCGTCGGCGTCACCGTGGTGCATCCGGGCGGGGTGGCCACCTCGATCGCCCGCAACGCCCGCATGCCCGCCACCCCTGACCCGGCCCAGGCGGAGAAGGCGGTCCGCTCGGTCGAGGCCATGTTGAAGTTGCCACCGGCCGCTGCTGGGGAGATCATCGTCAAGGGGATCGAGCGTCGGCGCCCGCGGGTGCTGGTCGGAAACGACGCCAAGTTTCTCGCGACCCTCGAACGACTGGCGCCGGTGTCCTATTGGAAATGGCTGGGACCCAGGCTGCGGCGATGACCACTGGAATTTATGAGGTCGACTAAGATGCGGATCGGCAAATTTCTTCTGACCACCACGGTCCTGACCGGCCTTGGCGCCGCGGGCCTCGCCGTCTTCGCCGCCGTCACCGCCCGCAAGGTCGAGACCGCCCTGCCGCCCCAGGGCCGCTTCATCGAGGTGGACGGGGCGCGGCTGCACTATCTGGACGAGGGCTCGGGCCCGGCCATCGTCATGGTGCACGGCCTGGGCGGCCAGATGCGCAACTTCACCTACAGCCTGGTCGCCCAGTTGAAGGACCGCTTCCGCGTCATCGTGGTGGAGCGGCCGGGCTCGGGCTACTCGATCCGCCCGCCCGGCGCCTCGGCCACCCTCAGCGCCCAGGCCCGCACCCTGGCCGCCTTCATCACCACGCTCGGCCTGGAGAAGCCGCTGCTGGTCGGCCATTCGCTCGGCGGCGCCATCTGTCTGGCCATCGCCCTGAACCACCCCGAATGCGCCAGCGGCCTGGCCCTGATCTCGCCGGCGACGCAGCCGCAGTACATCGTGCCCGACCCGTTCAAGGGCGCCGCCATCGCCCAGCCCTGGCTGCGCACCCTGGTGGCCTGGACCCTGGCCACGCCGATGGGCATGCTTCAGGGGCCCGAGACGGTAGAGATGCTGTTCGGGCCCGAACCCGCTCCGGCCGATTTCCGCACCCGCGGCGGCGGCCTGCTGGCCCTGCGTCCCTGGGCGTTCCAGACCGCCTCCACCGATCTGATGGCGGTGAACGACGACCTGCCCGGCCTGGTCGACCGCTATCCGACGCTGAAGCTGCCCGTGGGCGTGCTGTTCGGCGACAGCGACCTGATCCTCGACCCTCAGTTCCACGGCGACAGCCTGATCCACCAGATCGAAGGGGTCGAGGTCGAAGCCATCGAGGGCGGCGGCCACATGATTCCCCTGACCCAGCCCGAGCGCTGCGCCGAGTTCATCACCCGGGTGTGGCGACGGGCCGAGGCCGACGGGTCGCGCCCCCTCGCCGCCAACCTGGCCTGAGGCGATGCAAGCCGCGCCTGAGCACTTCGACGTCCTGGTGATCGGCGCCGGCCTGTCGGGGATCGGCGCCGCCTGCCACCTGCAGACGCGCTGCCCGGACAAGCGTTTCATCATCCTGGAGGGCCGCGAGGTTAGCGGCGGCACCTGGGACCTGTTCCGCTATCCCGGCGTGCGCTCGGACAGCGACATGTACACCCTGGGCTACGCCTTCCGGCCCTGGCGCGAGGCCAAGGCCATCGCCGACGGCCCCGCGATCCTGAACTACATCCGCGAGACCGCGCGCCTGCACGACGTGGAGCGCAAGATCCGCTACGGCCACAAGGCGACATCCGCCGCCTGGTCGACGCAAGACGCCCGCTGGACGGTGGAGGTCGAGCACGCGGGCCAAGCCCTCCGCTTCACCTGCGATTTCCTGTTCACCTGCACCGGCTACTACGACTACGCCTCGGGCCACGCCCCGGCTTTTCCCGGCGCCGAGCGCTTCCAGGGCGCCCTGGTGCATCCCCAGCACTGGCCGCAGGACCTCGACTACACGGGCAAGCGAGTGGTGATCATCGGCAGCGGCGCCACCGCCGTCACGCTGGCCCCCGCCATGGCCGGGACCGCCGCCCACGTCACCCTGCTGCAGCGCTCGCCCACCTATGTGGTGGCGCGCCCGGCCGAGGACTGGCTGGCCAACGCGCTGAAGCGCTTCTTGCCGGCCAAGCTGGCCTACAGCCTCACCCGCTGGCGCATCGTGCTGCTCGGCATGTACTTCTACGGCCTGACGCGGCGCAAACCGGCCAAGGCCAAGGCCTACATCCTCAAGCTGCTGCGCCAGCAACTGCCAGGCTACGACATCGGCGCCCACTTCACCCCGAGCTACAACCCCTGGGACCAGCGCCTGTGCCTGGTGCCTGATGCCGACCTGTTCGCCTCGATCCGCGCCGGCAAGGTCTCGGTCGCCACCGACCAGATCGAGACTTTCACCGAGACCGGCATCCGGCTGAAGTCAGGCAGCGAACTGGCCGCGGACGTGGTGGTCAGCGCCACAGGCCTGAAGCTGCAACTGCTGGGCGGGATGCAGCTGCGCGTCGACGGCATGCCGGTCGAACTCAGCCGGGCCCTGGTCTATCGCGGCATGATGTACAGCGGCGTGCCCAACCTGGCCTCGACCTTCGGCTACACCAATGCGTCCTGGACGCTGAAGTGCGACCTGACCAGCGAATATGTCTGCCGCCTGCTGAACCACATGGACCGCAAGGGCTACGCCTATTGCACGCCCACGCTGGACGACCCGGACATCCCGCGCCAGCCCCTGCTCGACTTCAGTTCGGGCTATGTCCAGCGCGCGGTCGACGTCCTGCCCAAGCAGGGCCCGACGCCGCCATGGCGGGTGCGCCAGAACTACCTGTACGACCTGCTGTCGTCCAAGCTCGACCCGATCGAAGACGGGGTGATGGCCTTCGCCACCCGCCCCGCCCTCGAACAGGCGGCCTGAAACTCAGATCTAGTTGGCGTCTTCGGCGGCGCGGCGGGCGTCCTCGGCGGCGCGGCGGGCTTCGCGAGCCGCTTCGCGGGCGGCGCGCTGGGCCTCGACGCGGGCGCGTTCGGCCTCATGCCGGCCTTCCTCGGCGGCCCGCTGGCCTTCAGCCCGGGCGATCTCGCCCTCACGACGGCCTTCCTCGGCCGCACGCAATCCTTCGGCGCGCGCGATCTCAGCCTCACGACGCCCCTCTTCCGCCACGCGCAGCCCCTCGGCTCGCGCAATCTCGCCCTGACGGCGCGCCTCCTCGGCGGAGCGGCGCGCTTCGGCGCGGCCGATCTCGGCCTGGCGACGGCCTTCCTCGCGGGCCCGGGCGCTCTGCTGGCGCGCATCGGTGAGGGCGTGCTCGGCCTCGTCGCGGGTCACGCCATGGTCGGCGAAGACATGCACCGGACGGCCGTCGGCGTCGCGGTAGGACAGCACCTCGTGCACACCGCCGCCCTGGCTCCAGCTCACCGACTTCTCGTCGCCGGCCACGATGGTCATGCGGTGGCCCGCGCCGTTGTCGAGGCTGATCACTTCGTTGCCGGCCATGTGGTCGTAATCCGTGCCGCTGGCGCCGGCGGCTGCAGCTTGCACCAGGAGCGGCGCGGCGATCAGCACCCCGATCAGAATGCTCTTGCGGCCCATGTCGTCTCTCCTGCCTGATCTTGTGTCGGCTTTGCTTCCGACACCGACAAGCTGGCAGGTTTCAACGCCGGGCACACGTTACCTTTCAGCAACGTGAATTACCTTTCAGCAACACGATTTGGACTGCGCGATTGCTTCAGCGGGCCAACGCCGCCTGCAGCTCAACGCTCTCCGGCGCCGCCACCCCGCCGAAGCGCTTGTCGACGGTCTCCAGCAGCCCCAGGGCCTCGTCGATCTTGCCGGCCGCGGCCAGGGCCCGCACCTGCTGAAGTTGCTTCGCCACCTTCGCATCCAGCCGCGCGCGACAGACGGCAAGCCGCCCCGCGTCCACCCGCAGCGGCTGGTCCAGCGCCTTCAACGCCCGCGCCAACACCGTGGGCGAGGCCACCGCATGGTCGGTCCAGGGCGTGGTCTGGGTCTCGACATTGAACATGCAGGCGTCTTGCATCGACTTCTGGCTGACCGCGTCCATATCCTGGCGCGGACCGTCGCGCTCGCCGGTGGCGTAGATCAGTCGGCTGAAACTCACGAACCGGTCGAACAGGTCCTTGGGCGGCAGGGGCGCGTCGACATCGCCGATCGGATCGCTGCCGGCGTTGAGCAGGGCGCCGCGGAACAGGTCCGGATAGCCCAGGGCCAACCGCACCGCCACGCGACCACCGCCGGAAAAACCGCCGACATAGATCCGCTCCGGATCGACCGGATAGCGGCGCATGATGTTGGCCGCCGCCAGCAGCGCCAGCGGCTCACGCCGGCCCTGCACGTTCTGGTCATTACCCGAGCGCGCGGCGCTGACAAAGATCACCCCGAACTGGTCCAGCACCGGCTCCCATCCCTCCGGCAGCTTGAGCCCATCCCAAGGCGGCACGAACACCAGAAGGCCGTAGCCCTTGGGCGGGGCGTGCGGCGGCGCATAGACCAGGAAGCTCTCGGCCGTGAGGTCGATGGGCTGCGCCTTAAGCCCCTTGCCCATCTGAGCCAGGATCTGCGGCAGCCGCGCCACCACCAGCGGCCGCATCAGCCGGCGCGCCATTTCCAGGTTGCTGGAGAGCGGCGTGTAATCGGCGAACACCACCGTCTGCACCGCACCGACGGCAGGCGCCTGATCCGCCTGCGCCCACGCCGCCCCCGCCCCCATCGCCACCCACGCCGCCAAGAACCGGATGAACGGGAGACGACGCACCGCCTCAACCCTCGACCGGCGACAGGAACATGCTCCGCTGGGTCCCCACCGAGGCCAGCACCGCCCAGGCGTCCTCGCGCCGGCGGCGATAGCCCTCGAAGGCGGCGAAGGACGGGAACTGCAACAGCGCCATGGCCACGCCCCCGTCCTCCCGCAGCGAGAGGAAGGCGCCGACCAGCCGTCCCTCGTCCGGCGCAACGACCAGGCAATGGGCGAACCAGCGCTCCACCACGGCGCGCTCGGCCGGGTCGAAGCGATGCTCGCTGCACCACACCACGCCCCCCGCCATGGGCGCAGCCGCGGCCGGCGTGTCCAGCGTCGCCCCACCGGCGATCAGCCCCGTCCCGCCCCAGACCGCCCCACTCACGGCCGCGCGCCGGTCGATCGCCAGCGGCGGCGGCGGCGTGATCATGCCGGGGCCTCGACGTATCTGAGGAAGGTGCGCCGCTCACTCTGCACCAGCCGCTCGCGCTCGGCGAACTGCAGGTTGGCCAGGCTGTCGGGATCGCGCATCAGCCGGGCGCGATAGTCTTCGTAGGCGGCGAGGCTGGGAAACGAGATCAGCGCCAGGGCGATGTCGTTGGTGCCTTCATGCGGCATGAAATAGCCGATCAACGAGCCGCCGCAACGCGGGATGATCGCCGACCACCGGCGCGCATAGTCTTCGAACTGCGCCCGCTTATGCGGATCGATGACATAGCGGATACAGCAGGTGACGATCATGCGTGCGCTCTTGCAGCAAACCCGAGACGCGTATCTTTGTATTCCGCCTGGCTCGGAAATGGTTTGGCGGGGACCGAACTATCGGCGCCGCTTGAACGCAAATCTCTTCAGGCTCAGGCCTCCAGCGTCACCCCAAACTGCTCGCGGAAGCCTTGGCGGCCGATCGGGGTGATGATCAGCTCGCGGCGGCCGAACCGGCGCCTGAGCCAGCCCAGCTCGATGCTGCGGCTCAAGATCTCCACACCCAGCGCGCCGGCCAGGTGCGGGCGGCGCTCGCTCCAGTCCAGGCACGGGCGGCAGAACACCTTGCGCCCCTTGCGGGCGGCTTCCAGGTCGATGCCCCAGGCCGCGAGCCTGGCCTCGCCCTCATGGGAGAGCGAGCAGGCGGACCCGAACCCGGCGCCCTCTTCGCTCAGGGAATCGGCGATCCCCACCGCCAGGGCGCCAGCGAGGTGGTCGTAGCAGGTGCGCGCCACCCGCATGGCCGGATCGGCCGGGCCGGTACGGCGCGCGGGCCCCTGCGGCTTGAGCCCGGCGCCGGCGACGTGCATGGCCTCGAGCATCTGCGCCACCTCGGCCGAGGCCAGGCGGTGGTAATGCCGCCGCCCCTGCACCTCCATGCAGATCAGGCCCGAGGCCATCAGCTTACCGAGGTGGCCGCTGGCGGTCTGGGGTGTGACCCCGGCCAGCTCCGCCAACTCGCGCGCGGTCAGCGCCCGTCCGTCCAGCAGGGCGGTCAGCATGTTGGCGCGGGCCGGATCCCCGACCAGGGCGCCGATCTCCGCGATCGTGGCTATGGTCACCATGGGCGTCACCATACGCCAAGCGAACGCCCTTTAGTTCGGCCATTGCCGAAGATAGCGCCGTCGCGGCGAGGAAGCTTCGGCGGCGACCAAGCAATGCCGACCCGCTCGCCATCAGGTAAATTTCAGCGCCACCTTGCCACTCGTAAACAGTAATACGCATTTACTCAAAGGTAATATCGAATTTCCATATACGGTCAAATCGTGTCATTAAAGTTTCCGCTCAGCACAATGGATGAATACCTAATATTACAAGATTGACGCCATTCAGAATGGCTCGCCAGTCTTCCCATGAGTTGGAGGTGCATCGCTTCCATATCTGACGGGATGGGCGATTATGAACCGTACGCGTGAACGCTTGCTCGCCTCGACCATGATTGTCGGCGCCCTGGCCCTGTTCGCAGGCAAGACGGCCGCGCAAACCGTGCAAACCGCGCCGCCGAGCCAGACCGCCGCCCCACCGCCCGCGCCCAACGGCGGCGGCGAGACCACGCCCGCCCCGGCCGCCGCCCCGCCGACTGCGGTCAAGGAGGTGGTGGTCACCGGCTCGCGCATCCCGCAGCCCGGCCTGACCTCGGCCAGCCCCCTGACGGTGGTCAACGATCAGGAGATCAAGCTGGAGGGCACGACCAACGTCGAAGACCTGCTGAACAACCTGCCCCAGGCGGTGGCGGAACAGACGTCCCAGGTCTCCAACGGCGCCACCGGCACGGCGACGGCGAACCTGCGCGGCCTCGGCTCAAACAGGACCCTGGTGCTGATCGACGGCAAGCGCCTGATGCCCGGCGACCCGATCGTGCCCGTGCCCGACCTGAACGTGATCCCGGTCCAGCTGGTCAACCGGGTGGAGGTGACCACCGGCGGCGCCTCGGCGATCTACGGCTCCGACGCGGTGGCCGGCGTGGTCAACTTCATCATGAAGCGCGACTTCCAGGGCGTGCGCATCGACGCCCAGGGCGGCTTCTACCAGAGCGGCAATGGCGGCAACGGCGACGTGCGCTCCGCCATCAACAGCTTCAACACCACCGCCGCCAACCCCATCGGCATCCCGGGCAGCATCGTGGACGGCCGCAAGATCGACGTCACGGCGATATTCGGCGCCAACTCGCCGGACGAGAAGGGCAACGTCACCGCCTACATCGAATACCGCAACGAGCAGCCGGTGACCCAGAACAACCGGCTGGGCAGCGCCTGCGCCATTTCGACGGTTCCTTCCGGCCGCACCAACGCCGCCGGCAACATCTACGACACCCACGTCTGCCAAGGCTCCAGCAACAGCGCCTACGGCCACTTCACCGTGTCGTCGCTCACCTCGCCGACCGGGGCGACCCTGGCCGGAACGCCCGCCGCGCTGGCGGGGCTCGGCGTCGCGGCCGGCCCGCTGTCGAACAATCCCAATGGCTCGACCACCTTCGTGCCCTACAGCAATGCGCTGTCCTACAACTTCGGGCCGTTGAACTACTTCCAGCGCGAGGACGACCGCTACACCGCCGGCTTCTTCGCCCACTACAACGTCAACAAGCAGTTCGACCTGTACACCGACTTCATGTTCAACGACGACGACACCGTCGCCCAGACCGCGCCGTCGGGCCTGTTCCAGGGCCGGGGTCCGAACAACACCAGCACCGTGGCGGTCAATTGCAACAACCCGCTGCTCTCCGCCTCCCAGGCGTCCGCCCTTTGCGGCAGCCTGGCCGGCAGCTCGGACCTGGCCAACCTGACGGCCGGCTACCGCTTCACCACCGGAGGCCCGCGCCAGTCCGAACTGCGGCATACCGAATACAAGATCGACATCGGCTCGCGCGGCGAGATCGCCCCGGGCTGGAACTACGACGCCTATCTCCAGTACGGCACCTCGCTGTTCCAGGAAGAGTTCCTGAACGACGTCTCGCTCAACAACCTGCAGGCCGCCATGCTGGTGAGCCCGACCACCGGCGCCTGCGCGGGCGGACAGACCGGCTGCGTGCCGGCAAACCTGTTCCAGTTCGGCGGCCTGAGTAAGGGGACGCTCGGCTACGTCTCGGTGCCGGGCTTCCAGCGGGGCCAGACCACCGAGCAGGTGGCCAGCGCCTCGGTCACCGGTGATCTCGGCCAATACGGCATCCACAGCCCGCTCGCCAACGACGGCATCGGCCTGGCCCTGGGCGCCGAGTACCGCCGCGAAAGCCTCAGCTTCAACGTCGACCAGGAATTCGCCACCGGCGACCTGTCGGGCCAGGGCGGCCCGATCCTCAGCACCTCGGGCTCCTACGACGTCTATGAGCTGTTCGGCGAAGTGCGCGTGCCGCTGATCCAGGACAAGCCGTTCATCCGCAGCCTGGCCTTCGACGGCGCCTATCGCTTCTCGCAATATTCCACCGCCGGCGAGACCGACACCTTCGAGGCCCAGCTCACCTATGCGGTGAACCGGGACATCAGCTTCCGCGGCGGCTTCAACCGCGCGGTCCGCGCGCCCAACGTCGATGAACTGTTCACGCCCCAGGCGGTGGCCCTGTTCAGCGGCAGCGACCCCTGCGCCGGAACCAGCCCCACCGCCACGCTCGCCGCCTGCGAGCGCACCGGCGTGACCCAGGGCCAGTACGGCACCGGCCAGATCCAGCAATGCCCGTCCAGCCAGTGCTCGGAACTGGCCGGCGGCAACACCCACCTCTCGCCTGAACGGGCGGACACCTACACCCTCGGGCTGGTCTACACCCCCACCCAGGCCTTCCTGCGCGGCTTCACCCTGACCGCCGACTGGTTCGACATCGACGTGAAGAACATCATCATCGCCGGCGTGGGCGGCCCCGACGTCACCCTGGCCCAGTGCCTGCAGACCGGCAGCCCGACCTACTGCAACCTGATCCACCGCGACCCGACCAGCGGCAATATCTTCGGCAACAACGGCTATGTGGTCGCCACCAACGTCAATACCGGCTTCCTGCGCACGGAGGGCGTCGACTTCGAGGCCAATTACCGTATGCGGCTGTCCGACTACGGCCTCGACAAGTACGGCTCGCTGTCCTTCAACATGGACGGCACCTATACCTATGAATACGTCGAGCAGCCGGTTTCCGGCGGCGGGACCTTCAACTGCGAAGGCCAGTACGGCAGCGACAAGTGCATCCTGCCGCGTCCGCGCTGGCGGCATAAGGTGCGCATGACCTGGACGCCGCCGATGCCCTTCACCCTGTCGTTCCAGTGGCGCTTCATCGACAGCCTGCGCTTCGACGGCAACTCGGCCAACCCGTTCCTCAGCGAGGGGGTCTACAACGCCGCCGACGCCAAGCTGCCGGTCATGAACTATCTGGACATCTCGGGCACCTACCGGATCCGGGAAGGCCTTTCGGCAAGGTTCGGGGTCAACAACGTGCTCGGCGCCAATGCGCCGGTGGTCGACTCCAACGTATTCCCGGCTTCGGGACCGCCCTTCGGCAACGGCAACACCTTCCCAGGCCTGTACGACGCCCTGGGCCGCGAATTCTTCTTCGGCGTGACGCTGGACCTGTAGGCGCCACAACCTCTAGTTAAGAAGCCAACGCGATTTGCCGAAGCCACCGTCGTTGCTTTGGCAAATCGCATACCGGATACGCGACCCGGAAACTTATACGATATAAGCGTCATCAATTATAACTAGTACAACTAATATTCGGCAGATTCCGAAGTGTTCCCGCCTCATTCAGGTCTAGAAATAGGTAGACAGCGGGACAGGCCATTTCGCCAAACACCAGCACGGCGAAAGAACATGGCCTGACCTCGTCTGGCGGGGAGGAATGCGGTGATGCCGACAGCCGCTGAAGCCGACGTTGCGAGCGTAGTGTTCACGACCACCTCCCAGCGATGGAGGACGATGGCCGCGCCTCGGCCCCGTCCCTCGCAGCGAGGGCTTCACCTCTTCGGCCGCCTCCCGGACGCCGCCGCGGAGCGTGCGCCATGAAGCACGCCACCCCCGTCGACATTCCCTTCACCGCCCTGAACGCCCTGGACGCCACCTGTCGCCAGCGCAGCTATTCCGCCGCGGCGCGCGAGCTCGGCCTCACCCGCCCCGCGGTCAGCATGGCGGTGGCCCGGCTGGAGGAGCAGCTCGGCGCCAAGCTGTTCGAGCGCACCGGCCCGACCATCACGCCCACGACTACGGCCATCGAGCTGCAGGCCAGCTACGCCGCCGCGCGCGACCAGATCCTGCGGGCCCTGAACGTGGCCGAGGAGCGCGTGCACCGCGTGGCCATCAGCCTGCCCCAGTCCCTCGCCGCGGCCTGGCTCCGAACCCGCCTGCACCAGGTGTTCGCCGGCGCCGACAACCTGGAGATCCACGTCCACGCCGACGCGGCCGAGCCGGACTTCTCCACCATCGACCTCGCTGTCACCACCTCGGGCGAACTGCACCCGCACCTCTACACCGAGCACCTTTTCGACGAGGAACTGGCGCCGGTCTGCTCGGTCCGGTACGCCGCCACGCACGACATGATGAAGAACGACGGCGCGGAGCTGACCCTGCTCAACCATCCCGCCTGGACCTGGTCGCTGTGGGAACGGGCGCGGCGGGGCTGGCGCGTCGACCACGCCCGGATCATCGGCATCGACGACGCCGGCATGGTGGTCGAGGGGGTGCTGTGCGACCTGGGGATCGGACTGCTGCCGGCCGTGGTCGCCGCCCCGCTGCTGGAGGAAAAGCGGATCGTCCAGGTCTACCCGTCCGGCGTCTCCAGCGGCCGGCGCTTCTTCGCCAAGTGGCTGAAGGCCGACAAGCGGCATTGGGTCCAGGCGATGAGCAGTTGGCTGATCGCCGAGACCCACCTGCTCGTCGGCTCCGAGGCCGCCTGAGCGGTTGGAGGCTGGCCTTAATCCGGTTCACCCCAGATCTGACGCCAGCTCCATGTCGCCTAGCCCTGCTTGGCGCCCAGCACGAAGAGGTTGTTGCTGCGGTCGCGGTCCGGCAGGCGATGGTCAGGATCGATCTCGACCGACCTGATCGCCCCGCCGCCCGGCCGCGTCAGCACCGCCTTGCCCTGCAGGATCCAGGTCTCCACCGGCAGGGCGATGCGCTCGTCCTTGCCGTCGGCGTAGTGGATCACCAGCGTGCTCGGCATCACCAGCTTGTCGCGCGACTCCAGCGTGATCTTCACACCCTTGGCCGGGTCGTTGTCGACGTAGCGGACGTCCGACACCGCCAGGTCCAGTTGCCAGTTGTTGAAATACCAGCCGCGCCACCACCACGACAGGTCTTCGCCGCCCTCGCTCTCCATGGCCCGGAAGAAGTCGCTGGGCTTGGGATGCTTGAACGACCAGTCGGCGATGAACTTGCGGAACGCCGGGTCGAACCGCTCCGGCCCGAGGATCTCATTCCTCAGCAGCGTCAAGCCCAGCGCCGATTTGAAATAGGTCACCGGGTGGCGGTACTTCTCCTGGATCACGTCAGCGCGGGTCAGGATCGGCGGGGCCTGGGGATCGGCCAGGATCGGCAGAATCTCGTCCACTGGATTGCCGCCGTGCGGGGCGTATTCGCTGTCGCGCTTGGGCCCATAGACGCCGCCCTCGAACTCGTCGGACTCGAAGGTGTCGATGAAGGTGTTGAAGCCCTCGTCCATCCAGGCGTTGCGGCGCTCGTCGAAGCCGACGGTCATCGGGAACCAGGTGTGGCCGATCTCGTGGGCGGTGACCCAGAACAGCTCCTTGCCCTTGTCGCCGATGCCGTCGAAGGCCAGGCCCGGATACTCCATGCCCTCGGCGCCGCCCGCCACGTTCACGGCGGTGGGATAGGGATAGACCGACCAGCGGCGCGAGAAGTGCTCCACCGAGTCCTTCAGGTATTCGGTCGAGCGGCCCCAGGCCCCCTCGCCCGCCGCCTCCACCGGATAGACGCTCTCGGCCAGCGCCGTCTTGCCGCCCGGCAGGTTGATGCGCGCGGCGTCCCAGATGAAGGCCGGGGAGGCGCTGAACACCACGTCGCGGGTATTGGCCATGTGATAGCGCCAGGTGCGCTCGCCCGCGGGCTTGGCCGCCTTGGCCGCAGCCTCGACCTCGGCCTGGGTGCGGATCATCACCGTCTTGTCGCTGGCGTGGGCCTGCTCCAGGCGATGGCGCGCCTCGGGGCTCAGCACCTCCTGCGCGTTGACCAGCTCGCCTGTGCCCATGACCATCATGTCGGCGGGCACAGTCACGGCGTAGTCGAAGTCGCCGTATTCCAGGTAGAACTCCTGGGCCAGGTAGGGCAGCGTGTCCCAACCGCGGAAGTCGTCATAGACGCACAGGCGCGGATACCACTGCGCCACGTCGAAGATCGGGCCGTTCTTGGTGTTGGTCCAGGCGGTTCGGTCGCCGACAATGCCCGGCATCGTATAGTGGTAGCTGATCTTCAGCTTGATCTTCTGGCCGCCGCCCTTCAGCGGCTGGTCCAGCGACACCTTCATGCGCGTATCGCTGATCAGGTGCTCGGCCTTGGCGAAGGCGCCGCCCTGCTCGACCTCGACGGAATCGATGCTGTAGCCGTCGGTGAACTCGTTGCGCTTGCGGTGATCGCTGGAGACCGCGCCACGCGCGTCGCGGCGGTACAGGTTCTCTTCCAGATGCAGCCACAGGCTGGTGAGGGTGTCGGGGCTGTTGTTGGTGTAGGTGACGATCACGGTCGCTGTCAGGACCTTGGTCGCCGGATCGATGCGCGCCTTGATGTCGTAGTCGGCGCGGTTCTGCCAATAGTCCGGCCCGGGCGCGCCGTCGCCGGAGCGATAGCGGTTGACCGCATCCGGCAGGGTCAGGGGAGCGAAGGTTTCATACGGCGCGTACCCGCCGGCGGCCGGCGCCTCGGCCTTGACGACCTGGGCCTTGACGACCTGGGCCTTGGCGCCCTGGACAACCGGCAGGACAGCCAGCAACGAGGTGGCGGCGAGCCACGCGGCCTTGTTCATCGGTAAGACACCCTACGAAATCCCCGCCACGGCTTAGCTGACGCCGCGGGCGCACGGAAGCGGCCGAACGCCGGAAAACCGCGTCAGGGTTTCGCTGTGGCCAGGAACAGGTCGCGCAATTGGCGCAGCTGAGCCGGCTCCACGTCGGACACCGCCCAGTAGTTCAGCCCGCCCTGGGTCCAGTGCACCAGGTTGTAGCCGTCGCGCACGCCGCCGGTCTCGAGCCGGTCGGCGGGCGATCCCTCCGGCCAGACGAAGACGTTGATCAGGTGCAGGTCGCGCCGGTAGACCAGCGCCGCCGCCCTTTGCCCGCGCACATACTCCAGCCGCCCGCCCACCAGCGGAAAGCCCTTGTCGGCGAAGTCGACCACGGTGGGCGCGAAGGCCACCTTGCCGTCGAACCAGGGCTTGACCACGTGGCGGTTGGAAGTCGCCACATCAGTCAGGTGCGAGGCCAGCATCGAGCGTACGTGGTCCGACACCAGCTCGCCGGCCAGGGGCGGCGCGCGCGTCTGCTGCACCCCCACCACCACGAGCGCGCAGGCGGCCACGGCGCCCGCGCCTACCACGGTCCAGCCGCTCCAGCGCCGGCCGCGTGCGCGCAGCGGCGCGGCGCGCGCCTGGCGCACCTCGGCGTCCAGCGCGATACGCAAGCGGCGACGGAACGCCTCCGGCGCCTCGAAGCTAACGCCCGGCGCCCGCACCGCCTCGCGCACGGCCATGGCCGCCTGCAGCACCTCGCGACAGCCTGGACAGGTCTTGACGTGCTGCTCGACGGCGATGGCGTTGGCGGCGTCGAGTTCGCCGTCCAGCAGAGCCTGCAGCAGCAGCCGCTTGTCGTCGCACGCACTCATCGCCCGACCTCCGACGACTGCTCGGCCCCGACCAGCCGACGCGCCAGCAGCTCGCGGCCGCGCGCCAGGCGCGACATCACCGTGCCGATGGGCGCGCCGGTGATCGCCGCCACCTGGGCGTAGGACAGCTCCTCCAGCTCGCGCAGGACGATGGCCTCGCGGAACGGCTCGGGCAGGTCGGCGATGGCTTCGCGCACCGCCCCGACATCGCCCTTGCGCACCAGGGCCCGTTCAGGATCGTCATCCTCCCAGCGGACGAACTCCGCCTCGGTCTCGGCGCGGACGTCGGCGAACACCGTCCTGGCGGCGCTGCGGGCGTTGGCCCAGTCGATGAACTCGCGCCGCACGATGGTCAGCAGCCAGGCCTTGGCGTCGCCGCCGCGAAAGCTGGCAAACCCGCAATGGGCTTTCAGCACCGCGTCCTGCACCACGTCTTCGGCGGCCTCCGCGTCGCGGGTGAGAAAGCGCGCCAGGCTGTAGGCGGCGTCCAGGTGCGGCAGCACCATATCAGCGAAGTCGTCGCCGGCCTCGGCCGCGCTCCGGCCGGAGGGGGCCAGGCGGCGCAACCAGCCGCCGCCCACCGCCCGCGACAGGGCGATCAGCACGCCCCAGCCGAAGCCGGGACGCGCCGTCCACGCGCCTCGCCCTGGCCAGGACGCTGTCGCCAGGGCCGACATCATCGAGCCGGCTTGTCCAAAACGCGCTTCCCTTGGCGCCGCAGCATCCTCAGCCCTTCACCACGATCTTGCCGACCCTATGCGGGTGCAGCGAACAGAAGTAGGCGTATTCGTTCGCCAGCACGAAGGTCCAGACCCGAGCGCGCGGGGATTTATTCCCGTCCGGTTAGGATTTTTTGCGTTCAGGCCTCCGCCGCGAACAGGGCGTGGATCTGGGCCACCACCGCCGCCCCCTCGCCCACCGCCGCGGCGACCCGCTTGGTCGAGCCGCAGCGCACGTCGCCCACCGCGAAGATACGCCGCTTGCTGGTCTCCAGGTCGCACGCCGCCCCTTGCACATGATGGCCGCCGGTGACGACGAAGCCGTGGTCGTCGAGCTTCACGCAGCCGCTGAGCCAGTCGGTGTTGGGATCGGCGCCGATGAACAGGAACAGCCGGCACGCCTCCAGGTCGCTCTCCGTCCCGCTAGTGCGGTCCCGCACCGTCACCCCTTCCAGGCCCACGCCCGGGCTTCCGTGCACGCGAACCACTTCGGCGCCCTTGTGCACCGTGACATTGGGCAGGGCCGCGATGCGGTCGATCAGGTAGCGCGACATGGTCGCTTCCAGTGGACGACGGACGATCAGGTGCAGGCGTTTCACCTTGGGGGCCAGGAACGCCACAGCCTGTCCGGCCGAGTTGCCGCCGCCCACCAGCGCCACCTCGCGCCCCTCGCACAGCTTCGCCTCGATGGGCGAGGCCCAGTAGGAGACGGCGCCACACTCGAACTTGTCCATGTCCTCGATGTCGGGGCGCCGGTAGCGGGCGCCGGACGCGATGACCACCGTGCGCGCCTGCACGCTCTGGCCATTGTCGAGATGCAGGCGGGCGACCTCGGACGCCTCGGGACAGTCGATCTTCTGCACCCGCAGGGGGATGGCGATCTCGACCCCGAACTTCAGCGCCTGGTTATAGGCCCGTCCCGCCAGGGCCTGGCCCGAGATGCCGGTGGGAAAGCCGAGATAGTTCTCGATCCGCGCCGAGGCGCCGGCCTGACCGCCGATGGCCCGGCAGTCGAGCAGCAGGACGCCCAGCCCTTCCGACGCGGCATAGACCGAAGTGGCCAGTCCCGCCGGCCCGGCGCCGACGACAGCGACGTCGTAGACGCGCTCGCTGTCCAGCTCAGGCGTCAGGCCCAGGCACATGGCCGCCTCGGCGTCGGTCGGTCGCCGCAGCACCGTGCCGTTCGGGCACAGCATCAGCGGCAGTTCGTCGTCGCGCACGTGCAAACGGTCGATCAACTCCAGCGCCGCCGCATCGCGCCGGGCGTCGAGCACCTGCACCGGATAACCGTTGCGGCTCAGGAATCCTTGCAGGCGTACGAGCCAGGCGCCCCCGGCATCGCCGATCAGAATCGAGCCGGCGCCGTCCTCCTGCAGCAGCGCCATGCGCCGCAGGATGAAGGCGCGCATGACGATCTCGCCGATCTCGGCCGATCCCACCAGCAGGGCGCGCAGATGGGCGGAATCGAACGGCAGGGCGGTACAGCCTTCAGGCCCCGCATGGCCCTCCGCCAGCGTCGCCCGGCCGCTCAGTTGATTGACCTCGCCGGAAAACTGCCCCGGCATTTCGTAGGCGACCAGGCCGCCGCGCCCAAGCCCGTCGCGGCGAGTGACCTTGATCGAGCCCTTGAGCACGAACCAGATCAGCGCACTGATCTGGCCGATATCGAACATCGGCGCACCAGGCTCGAAGCTCTGGGGCTCGCCGCTAGCGAAGCGGCGCACGACTTCCATCTGCACCGGCGTCAGCAGCGGAAACATCTGGGCGCGCCGTTCGTCGATCAGGCTCACATTCGTCTCCCGGCGCGCCATCGCGCGATGGCTAGGAGATGATAGCACAGCCGCCAAGGGCCGCAGACGTGCGAGGGCGCGCCTAGGTTGGCGCGGCGGCCGAATATCGCTCCACCATGGCGTAGGGAACGATCAGGTCGGTCAGGCCGATCTCCCCACCCGTGCGCCCGGTCTCGATCTCGGTCAGCAGCAGTTGGATCGCCGCCGAGGCCATCTCGGAAATGGGCTGGCGGATGGTGGTGAGCGCCGGCCACAGGGTGGTCGCGACAGCGGTGTCATCGAAACCGACGACTGTGAGCTGGCCGGGCATGGCCAGTCCGCGCCGATGGGCGACGGTCATCACCCCGGCCGCCATGTCGTCGTTGCCGGCGAAGATCGCGGTCGGCGGGGTCGGCGCATCGAGCAGCATGTCGGCGGCGGCCAGCCCGGCCTCGAAGCTGAAGTCCCCGGGCGCTACCATCGCCTCGGCGCCCTCCACCCCCGCGATAGCGGCCTGGAACCCGCTCAGGCGCTCAGCGCTGGCGGTCTGGTCTGAGGGGCCGTTGACGAAGCCCAGCCGTCGGTGGCCCAGGGCGAGCAGGTATTGGGTCATCTCCTGCGCCGCCTCGCGGCCGTTCATCCGCACCGACGACAGGCCCTCGCGCGGACGCCCGCTGGACACCGCCACCGCCGGGATGCCCTCGCGCTTCAGCCGCTCGAAGATGGCGCTCTGCTCACTGAACGGCGGCGGCAGCACCACGCCGCTGGGATTGCTGTCGATCAGCAGGTCCATCGACCGGCGCGCCGCCTCGGCGCTGCCGTCCTCCCATTTGACCACGTTGAGCTGGGCGTGGGACTTGGCCGCCTCGTTCAGGCTGCCGAGCAGGAACTCGCTGAGATAGGCCGAGGTCTGGGTGCCGTACAGGATGGCGATCCGGATCTGCTCGGACTTGGCCAGGTTGCGGGCGGTCAGGTTGGGCGCGTAGTGCAACTCCTCGATCACCGCGAGCACCAGCTTGCGGGTCTCGTCGCGCACCTTGGGACTGCCGTTCACCACCCGTGACACAGTCATCAGCGAGACATTCGCCCGCTCAGCGACGTCCTTGATCGTGGCGTTTCGCGTCTGCCGCATCACAGAGTTTTCAACCGGCTGAGTTTCAAAAGGTCTCGCCGGCGCACAAACCGACTTTATTCGGAAAAATCCAGGCCTAGCCGGCGTTTCTCATTGCCCCGCCCGACGTCGGATGAATAATATAGGATATGATCCGCATATAAGAGATCTGTCCAGGGAGAAACCGATGGCGTTCCGCTTCCGGTTCGCGGCGATGCTCGGCGCCGCGATGGCGACTGGAATCTTCTCCTCCCTCGCCGCCGCCCAGGACCCGACCGGCGCCGCCGCTTCGGCGCCCAAGCCCGAGACCCCGCGTCCGCCGCCAATCTTCGCCTGGGCTCCCAAGAAGGCCCCCTACGGCGCCTACACCGCCCCCAACCGGCCACTGTGGAAGCTGTCCGACGTCCTGGCCATGCACGCCGGCCAGAAAAGCTGGTCGCAGCCGATCGTGCGCGACAAGGACCTGGACGCGGACTGGCGCCAGCTTGCGCCCGGCGGCAAGACAACCCAGCTCGAATATCCCGACAACCGGGTGGCCCTGATCGTCTGGGACGGCCGGCTGCAGGTCAGCATCGCGGGCCAGGCGCCCTTCGTCGCCACCAAGGGCTTCGAGATCGACATCCCCTTCCGCACGCCCTTCGCGCTGGAAAGCGTCGGCGACAAGCCGGCCCTGTGGTTCGAGGTGCATCAGGCCGGCGACCTGCCGATCTATCCCGCCGACACCCATCCCCAGAAGCCCGCCGACGTGGACGGCTTCGCCTATCACAAGGTGATCCTGTTGGGCGGCCCCGGCGCCTGGGACGAGCACAATCGGCCCTATCTCGACTACTACAAGGACGTGGTTCAGGGCGGCGCGCGCGCCGGCGCGTTCGTCGCCGGCGACCATATGTTCGTCAACAATATCCGCGGGCCGGCCAAGCCGACGCCGCCGGCTTCGGATCTTGGCCACTACCACGTCGACTTCACCGAGTTCTGGTTCGTGATGGAAGGGAACATTGACTACCAGATCGAAGGCGTTCCCTTCTTCACCGCCGGCCCCGGCGACATCGTCACCGCCGAGATCGGCCGCTGGCACCGCGCCAGCTTCGGCGGGCCGGTGGGTCAGATGGACACCCGGGTGGCGATCAACCCGTTCCCGCGCGGCCTGCACGACTATCCCGAAGACTCCGGCGGGCGGCAGTAATTAGCGGGCGGCGGTCGCGCCACCCGCCTTATCGCGCGCCCTCAGGCGTACAGCGGCAGCTCGCCCCGCACCGCCACCGGCAGGCGATAGATGCTGGTCGAGGCGGTGATGTAGAGCGCCCTGCCCCCTTCGGCGAAGGCCAGGTTGCAGGCGGTCTCCGGCAGCTTGATCTGGCCCAGCACCTTGCCGGTGGGGGTCAGGATGCGGATGCCGCCCGGCCCCGTGCTCCAGATGTTGCCGGCCATGTCGATCTTCAGCCCGTCGGGGCCGCCGCGCCCGTCGGCGGGCGTATAGGAGATCAGCCTCCGCGCATTGGACAGCCGCCCGCCCGGCCCGACGTCGAACGCCTTGAGATACATCTCCGTACCCCAGTTGGAGACGTACAGGGTCCGCCCGTCCGGCGAGAAGCCGATGCCGTTGGGCAGGGTGAAGTCGGTGATCATCGGCTCCAGCACGCCGTTGGCGTAGCGGAACACCGCGTTGAACGGCAGTTCCTTGCCGGGATCCTTGTCCCCCTGCGGCAGGCCGAACGGCGGGTCGGTGAACCACAGCGCCCCGTCCGGGGCGAACACCAGGTCGTTGGGGCTGTTGAACCGCTTGCCCTGGTAGTCGGACAGGAACGGCGTCACCTGCATCTGCGCGCCCAGCCGCACGATGGTGCGGCCACCCTGGCGGCACATCAGCACCGTGCCGTCCTTGTCGGGAACCATGGCGTTGGGGCCGAGATTGCCGATCGGCCAGGGCCTGGGATAACCGCCTGCCTTGTCGAGCAGCATCTGCACCTCGCCGGCGGGCGTCACCGCCATGGTGCGGTCGCCGCCGAGGTCGGAGAACCACAGCCGGTCTCGCCGCCACATCGGCCCCTCGACGAAGGTGAAGCCGGTGGCCACCCGCTTTACCTCGGCGCCCGGCGCGATCAGGGCGTCCAGCGCCGGGTCAAGCCGCAGCACCTGCATCGGTCCGTCAGGCGCCAGGCGGGCCTGGGCCCAGGCCGCCGTCGCCACGGCCGACGCCGCAGCGCCGAGAAGACAGGCCCGTCGGGTTGGCGTCATGCGTTCGTTCCCCTACCGCTCCGGCGCGCGCCGGGCGGATGCTTCCTATTATGAAATCCAGGCCGGTTCAGTGGCCGCCGCCCTGGGCGGACGCCTCGGCCGGCAACACCTTGGCCAGATACTTGGCGATGGCCGCGGTCTCGTCCGGCGAGACATCGGCGCCGCGGTCGGCCATGGCCTGGACCGTCGTCGCCCAGTCCTTGGCTGTCTTGCGCTGGCTGAACACGGTGGTGAGCGTGTGGCAGGCCACGCACTTCTGCCTCATCACGCCCAGCGCCGGATCGGCCGGCGGATCGGTCAGGACGGCGAAGCCGTGCGCCGGCGCGGGCGTCGGCGGCGCGGCGGCGGCCACCCGGGTCGAAGGCGGGGGCGCCGGCAGGTTCACAGCGACATGGCCACTGCGCGGCAGGGCGAAGGCGATCACGTCGTCGGCGTCGATGGGCGCCCCGGCGAAGCCGCCGGTATCCACCGCCGCCACATACTGGGTCCCGTCGCGGCCCTGGTAGGTCATGGGCATGGCGTAGATCGACGCCGGGAGGCGGAAGGTCCAGATCTCCTTGCCCGTGCGGGTGTCGAAGGCGCGGATGCGGTTGTCATCGGTCGCGCCGATGAAGATCAGGCCGCCGGCGGTGACGATCGGACCGCCGGCGCTGGGGCGGCCGGTGTTGCGCAGCGCCTCAGGCAGGCTGTCGGTGATGCCGAGCGTGGTGCGCCAGGCGATCTTGCCGGTGTTGATGTCCACCGCCGTCAGGTCGCCCCACGGTGGCTGCTGGCACGGGATCCGGGTCTTGGGAATCCAGAAGTAGAGGTAGCCGAGCTTCATGTTCCACGAGCCGTCGGGCTGCTGGGACAATTGCTCGGGGCTGGCGAGATCGTTGGTGTTGACGATGTAGTAGCCGAGCCGCGGGTCGAACGCCGCCCCACCCCAGTCCACGCCGCCCAAGCTGCCGGGAAAGCTGGCGACCGCCCCATCGGCGCGCAGCGGCTGGAACGGCCGGCTGTCGACCACATGCAGGTCCTGCACCACCTTCTCGCAGTCCGCCTTGATCTGCGGCGTCAGGGTGTCGAGGTCGGCCATCGTGAAGGCCTGCCGGGCTAGGGGCGGCGGCGTCGAGGGCATGGGCTGGGTCGGCCAGGGCTGCTCGCCCGGAATATCGGTGTCGGTCGGGACGGGGGTCTCGGTCACCGGATAGATCGGCTTGCCGGTGACGCGGTCCAGCACGAACAGCAGCGCGCTCTTGTTCATCACCGCGATGGCCGGGATGCGCCGGTTCCCGCGCCGCACCTCGAGCAGGGAGGCGCTGGGCAGGTCCAGGTCCCAGATGTCGTGGTGCACGGTCTGGAAGTGCCAGCGGTATTTGCCGGTGGCGGCGTCGACCGCGACGATGGCGTTGCCGAACAGGTTCTCGCCCTTGCGATCACCGCCCCAGCGGTCGAACGTCGGCGCGCCGAAGGGCATGTAGAGCAGGCCCCGCGCGCGGTCGATGACCAGGAAGGTCCAGACATTCACGCCCGAGCGGTTCTTCCAGCTGTCGCCGGCCCAGGTGTCGTGGCCGACCTCGCCGGGCCGCGGCACGCCATGGAAGGTCCAGACCAGCTTGCCGGTGCGCGCGTTCCAGGCCCGCACGTCGCCCGCCGCGCCGATGGTCGGCATCTCCTGCACGCGCGAGCCGGTGATGATCAGGTCCTTGAACACGATCGGCGGCGAACTCATGCCCAGCGGCGCGTTGGGCACGCCGTTCATCACCTCGGGCGTCTTCATGTCGATCACGCCGTTGTCGCCGAAGCCCGGGACCGGCTTGCCGCTGGCGGCCAACAGCGCGATCAGCCGGCCGCTGCGGGTGCCGAACACGATCTCCGGCGGCGCGCCACGGCCGCCCGGCCAGTACTCGACCCCGCGCGTGGAGGGCTGGTCGCGGCCGGGCAGGCTGTAGGCCCAAAGCGCCTTGCCGGTGTCGGCGTTCAGCGCCGCCACCCGCCCATAGGGCGTGGGCAGATACATCACCCCCTTGATGACGATGGGCGTCGCCTCCGACGCGGCGTAGCCGCTGCGCCCATGCCCCATCTGCGCTTCCGGAGTGGCCGAAACCGCCGCGGCGGCGGAGCCGGCGTTGGCCGGACGCATGTGATAGACCCAGGCCGCCTGCAGCCGGCCGACATTGGCCGGCGTGATCTGGGCCAGGGGCGAATAGCGCATCCCGCCCGGATCGTGTCCGTAGGTCGGCCAGTCCGACCCGGCGGACGGCGTGGCCGCATGGGCCGCTGCGGCCAGGGCTAGCCCGGCGGCGAGGATCAGCAAGGACCTCATCCCACCACCGCCCAAGTCACTCCCCAGGCCGCTTTCGGGCACGACTGGAAAACCGGCGGCGCGAGCGCGCGCAGAAGCAGCGCATGTCTCAACGCTTCCCCCTAGTTTATCAGCGAAAACCCTAGAGCCTCAGCATCCGCGCAGACGGCGTCACGCCTATACTCCAAGCAATCGCCATTGTTCTTATGACGCCATCATGCTAGCAGCGGGTCAGATCATATACAATATGTGATCTAGGCCATTCGCCGCGCCGTGGAGGATGAGATGACCACCCAGCCCCTCGCCGGCGTCCGGGTTCTCGACGTGTCCCAGGTCATGGCCGGCCCGTATTGCTGCATGATGCTGGGCGACATGGGCGCTGACGTCATCAAGATCGAGCCGCCCGGCGCGGGAGATTCCACCCGCCAGTCGATGGGCTTCCGGCTCAAAGGCGCCGACAGCCCGGGCTTTCTCGCCCTGAACCGCAACAAGCGCAGCATCGCGCTCGACCTCAAGTCGCCGGCCGACCGCGAGGTGTTCTACGCCTTGGTCAGGACCGCCGACGTGCTGGTCGAGAACGCCCGCCCCGGCGTCGCAGACCGGCTGGGCATGGGCTACGACACCTTGAACGCGATGAACCCGCGACTGGTCTACGCCAGCATCTCGGGCTTCGGCCAGACCGGCCCCTGGTCGCAGCGGCCGGGCTTCGACCTGATCGCCCAGGCCATGTCGGGCGTGCTGAGCGCCACCGGCCTGCCCGGCCAGGAGCCGGTCAAGAACGCCATCCCCATCGCCGACCTGGGCGCGGGCCTGTTCGCCGCCTACGGCATCCTCAGCGCCCTGCTGGCCCGGGCCCAGACCGGGCTTGGCCAGTACATCGACGCCTCGCTGCTGGAAGCGGCCCTCGGCCTGTCGCTGTGGGAGACCACCGAGTTCTGGGGCACGGGCCGCTCGCCCACCCCGATCGGCTCGGCCAACCGCATGTCGGCGCCCTATCAGGCGGTGAAGGCTTCGGACGGCTGGTTCGTCATCGGCGCCGCCAACCAGAAGCTCTGGCTAAGCTTCCTACAGGTGCTGGGCCGGCCGGAGCTGAACGACGACCCCCGCTTCGGCTCCAACAGCCTGCGCGTGGCTCACCGGGCGGAACTGATCGAAGCCCTGGCCCCGACCTTCGCCACTCGCCCGGCCGAGGCCTGGATCGAGGCCCTGCTCGACGCCGGCGTGCCGGCCGCGCCGATCTACACCTACGAACAGGCGCTGGAGACCGACCACGTGGCCGCGCGCGAGATGGTCATGCCGGTGGCCCACCCCGCCGAGGGCTCGTTCCGCTCGCTGGGCTTTCCGGTGAAGCTGCGCGGCACGCCGCAGCAGGTCCGCTATCCCCCGCCGCTGCTGAACCAGCACGACGCGGAGATCCGCCGCGAACTGGCCGCCAAGGGCCCGCTGCCCGAACCCGCGCTCGCCCCCTCCAGCTGAAGGACGCCCCATGAGCGAAGGCCGGCTGGTCTATGAAAAGCAGGGCGCGGTCGCGCGGATCGTGTTCGACAACCCCGCCGCCCACAACGCCCTCACCGGCCAGATGTGGCGTGACCTGCGCGACACCTGCCGCGACGTGGCCGCCGATCGCGCCGTGCGGGTGCTGACCTTGAGCGGCGCCGGCGGCAAGGCGTTCGTCTCGGGCACCGACATCAGCGGCTTCGCCCACTTCCGCACCGGCCAGGACGGGCTGGACTACGAACGCGGCATCGACGAATGCATGGCCGCGCTCGACGCCGTTCCGGTCGTGACCCTCGCCATCGTCGAGGGCTGGGCCGTCGGCGGCGGGCTCAACATCGCCTCGGCCTGCGATTTCCGCATCGCCACGACCGGCTCGCGGTTCGGCTCCCCGCTCGGGCGCACCATCGCCAACTGCCTGTCGGCCAGCAGCTATGCCCGCATCGCCGGCGCCATCGGCATCCCGTTCGCCAAGCGGATGCTGCTGCTGGGCGAGATGATCGGCGCCGACGAACTGCTTCGCAGCGGCTTCCTCTATGATGCGGTCGAACCGTCGGCGCTGGATGCGGCCGCGGAGGCGTTGATCCAGCGCGCCGCCGAGAACGCGCCGCTGACCACCCGCACCACCAAGGAGGCCATCCGCCGCCTGGTCCAGGGCCCGCGGCCCGACATCGACGACCTGGTGGCCGAGGTCTACGGCAGCGACGATTTCCGCCTCGGCGTCAAAACCTTCCTCGAGCGATGCAAGGTAACGCCGCAGTGGAGCGGCATGTGAGCGCAAACATTTCGACGCCCAACGCACAAATCAGGCCGACAAAACACCTGACAACAGCCTCGATGCGAATAGCCTATATTCAATACGATATTTAGGTCTGCTACGATGACCGCCAAGCCAACCGAACTTCAGCGAGAGCACTTGCTTCCCCTCCGTTTCTCATCGCCAGGAAACCGCCCCATCGGGCCCGTGACCGTACCCACCCTGGTCGAGAAGGCGCACGAGCATCTGGTGCTCATGCTGATGTCGATGGAGATCCCGCCCGGCGCGCGCATCCCGATCGACACGGTGGCCCGCAGCCTCGGCATCTCCCAGACCCCGGTCCGCGAAGCGCTCAGCCGGCTGGAGGCCGAGGGCCTGGTCACCAAGGCCCCCAATGTGGGCTATCGCGCCAGCGCCCAGATGACCCGCAAGGAGGTCAACGACCTCTTCGTCATGCGCACCCTGATCGAGCCCTACGCCGCCGCCCGCGCCGCCGAGACCATGGACGCCGACATGCTGCGCCTGGTGGCCGAGATCGGCGAGGAAATGGCCCAGATTCAGGGCGCGGCCTCAGGCGTGGTCTACGCCCGCTTCGCTGACGCCGACGCCACCCTGCACCGTCTGGTGACCGAGGGCAGCGGCAACAAGCTGATCGCCGACGCGATCGAGCGGCTGCACATCCACCTCCACCTGTTCCGCTTCCTCTACAACACCAACGCGCCGGAAGAGGCCGCCTCGGAGCACTCGCGCATCATCCAGGCCCTGCTTGCGCGCGATCCCGCCCAGGCCGAAACGGCGATGCGCGACCACCTGGAAAAGTCGCGCCTGCGCATGGACGAGGCGCTGGGCCGCCTGGACTATCGCGGCAAGCCGCGCACCGCGAGCGCCCGCGCCACCCCCGCCGCGCCCGCCAAGAGTCGCAAGCGGAAATAGGCCGCCCGCAGCCCTCGAAAAGGGACTTTTCAATCGCAGCTTGCTGTTGACCGTTAGCGCTATCCAAACTACGAATTGCGCTAGATCATATATTATATTGGATTCTTGATCGAAGAGGTGAAGCTGGCGACGCCTCGGGCCAAACGGCCCGGAGTTCCAGTCGCCACGCGAGGACTGTGACGTTCGAATACCCCTAAGCAAGACCGCCTAAGCCAACACCGATAGATCGAGCGGGGACAAACCCCGCCGAACAAGACGCCGAAAGCAATCGCGCGTCAGCCGGGAGGAAAAGGAATGACGTTCAGGGCCCGTATCGCGGCCGTCCTGCTTGGCGCCTGCGCGCTGGCCGGCCATGCCCATGCCGAAACCTCGGTCCTGAAGAACTTCACCCTGATCGACGGCACGGGCCGCCGGCCCGCCCCGCACTCGGCCCTTATCATCACCGACGGGCGCATCAGCTGGACCGGTCCCAGCTCGGCGCTCAAGGCGCCCGCCGGCGCCACGGTCAGCGATCTTGGCGGCCGGTACGTCATCCCCGGCCTGATCGACAACCACGTGCACCTGGCCCTGGTCGACGGGCTGAAGCAGGACATCAAGTACTACACCCGCCAGCGGGTCGAGGATCAGCTCAGGCTGTACGCCGCCTATGGCGTGACCTCGGTGCAGGTGTTGGGGACCGACAAGGACCTGATCTACGACGTGCGCCGCGACCAGCGGGCCAGGCCGCCACGCATGGCCCGCGTCTTCACCGCCGGCCGGGGCGTGGTGTTCCAGGGCTCCTACGGCGGTATCGCCGGCCTGCCGCAGTCGGTGGCCACGCCCGCCGAAGCCGTCCGCATGGTCGACCGCCAGGCCGACAACGGCGCGGACGTGATCAAGCTGTGGATGGACGACGAACTGGGCTCCATCAAGGTGCGCATGCCCTATGCGGTCTCCAAGGCGGTGATCGACGAGGGCCACAAGCGCCACCTGAAGGTGCTCGCCCACGTCTTCTATCTCGACAACGCCAAGGAGTTGGTGCGCGAGGGGATCGACGGCTTCGCCCACGAGGTGCGCGACCAGCCGGTCGACCCCGCCCTGGTCGACGCCATGAAGGCCCACGGAACCTGGCAGATGGCGGCCACGCTCAGCCGCGAGGCCTCGTTCACCTACCCCACCCTGCCCTTCCTCGACGATCCGTTCTTTTCGCGCGGCGTCAGCCCCGAGGTGCTGGCCGAACTGAAGAGCCCGGCGCGCGGGCGCACCCTGGCCGCCTCGCCCCACTTCAAGCTGTATGGTCCGATCTTCCAGCGGGCGATGGACAACTTCCGCCGCGAGGCCCAGGCCGGCGTCCGCTACGGCATGGGCACCGACAGCGGCCCGTCCGGACGCTTCCCCGGCTACTTCGCCCACTGGGAGCTGGAGCTGATGGTCAAGGCCGGCCTGACCCCGCTGCAGGCCCTGACCGCCGCCACCAGCGCCAACGCCGAGTTTATGGGCGCCAAGGACCTGGGCTCCATCGCGCCTGGCAAGCAGGCCGACCTGGTGGTGCTGGACCAGGACCCCACCACCGACATCCGCAACACCCGCACGATCCGCGCGGTCTATGTCGCCGGCCAGCCGGTGACGACGATCTGGTCCACCTGCGTCGGCCGCCCGGCCCCGGCCTGCGGGAGCGCCCACTGATGAGCGCGGTCGCCGCCGTTCCCGGCCAGGCGGCCATCGCCCCCACCCGCGTCCGCTACGGCGTGCTGGGCTTTATCATCGCCGCCTACATGATCACCTATATCGACCGGGTGCTGCTGTCGGCGGCGGTGCCCTCGATCCAGAAGGAATTCGGCTTCGACCTGATCGCCACCGGCTGGATCCTGGGCTCCTACCAGATCGCCTATGCCCTGTTCCAAATCCCCAGCGGCTGGCTCGGCGACCGGCTGGGACCGCGCCTGGCCCTGGCCGGGGTGGTGGTGTGGTGGTCGCTGTTCACCGCCCTGACCGCCCTGACCTGGTCGGCGATCTCGATGGCGGTGTGCCTGTTCCTGTTCGGCATGGGCGAGGCGGGCGCCTTCCCGATCGCCACACGGGCCCTGTCGTGCTGGATGCTGCCGTCTGAGCGCGGCCTGGCCCAGGGCTCGACCCACGCCGGCTCGCGCCTCGGCGGAGCGCTGACGCCGTTCATGGTGGTGCTGCTGATCGGCCAGTTCGGCTGGCGCGCGCCGTTCCTCAGCTTCGCCGTCCTGGGCCTGGTCTGGGCGGTGGCCTGGCGGCGCTTCTACCGCAACACCCCGGCCGAGCATCCACAGGTGAACGCCCAGGAGCGCGACCGCATCGCCGCCGCCCTGGGCCCCACGCCCACGGGCCGGCGCAAGGCGCCCTGGGCGCAGATCCTGTCGAACCCCCAGATGTGGCTGCTGTCGGCCATGTACTTCTGCTACGGCTACGACATCGGCATCTTCCTGACCTGGTTCCCCAAGTATCTGAACGCCGAGCGCGGGCTGAACCTGCCGCAGATGGGGCTCTACGCCAGCCTGCCGCTGCTGGCGGGCGTCCTGGGCGACATCTGCGGCGGCGTCTGTTCCGACCAGCTGCTGAAGCGCACCGGCGACCTGAAGCTGTCGCGCCGCGTGGTGGCGATCACCGGATTCCTGCTCACCGTCGTCGCCATACCGCTGGCCTGCCAGGCCCATACGCCGCTGGCCAGCGTCGCCTGGTTCGCCGCCGCGGTGTTCGGGTTGGAGCTGACCGTGGGGGTGTCCTGGGCCATCACCCTGGACGTCGGCGGGACCTTCGCCGGCTCGGTGTCGGCGGTGATGAACACCTTCGGCAACATCGGCGCGGCCGTGGCCGCCGCCCTCACCGGCTATGTGGTCACCCGCGCCGGCTGGAGCGCCGCCTTCTCCGTCATCGCCGGCCTCGCCCTGGCGGCGGCGCTGCTGCACCTGCTGATCGACGCCTCGCGCAGCCTGTTCCGGCCGGAGCCCGGCCATCCCATGCTTGGGAGCGCGTCATGAGCGCAGACGAAACCCTCGGCCCCGGCGCCGCACGGCGCAACCTGTTGAAGCTCGTCGGCGCCCTGCCCCTCGCCGCAGCCGCCGCGTCGGGCCAAGCCGCCGCCCAGGGGATGGCCGGCATGAAGATGGCGGCGCCCAGCGCCGAAGCCGGCAAGACGCCGCCCGCCGGCTACGTCTTCCTCAACCAGGACGAGGCCGCCTTCGTCGAGGCCGCGGTGGACAGCTTCATTCCCGCCGACGACTACGGCCCCGCCGGGACCGAGCTGGGCGTCGCCACCTTCATCGACCGTCAGCTCGACGGCGGCTATGGCCGCGGCGAGCGCATGTACCTGCTCGGTCCCTTCGCCGAGGGGACGCCGGAGCAGGGCTATCAACTTCAGCTTACGCCCGCCGAGCTGGTGCGCGCCGGCATCGCCGATGTGAACGCCCACCTGCAGGCGACGCGCAAGGCCAGCTTCGACGCCCTGCCCACAGCCGACCGCGCCACAGTGCTCGGCGACCTGCAGCACGGCCGGATCGACCTGCCGACCGTGCCCACCGAGCTGTTCTTCAATGTGCTGTTCCAGCTGGCGATGGACGGGTTCTTCTGCGACCCGATCTATGGCGGCAACACGGGCAAGGCGTCCTGGAAGATGCTGGGCTATCCCGGCGTGGGCGCCATGTACGCCGACAAGATCGCCGCCTACCGCAACAGGCCCTATCTCGCCGAACCGCAATCGATCCAGGACTTCGCCTGATGGCGACCCGGCTCAAACCTGTCGACATGGTGATCGTCGGCGCCGGCTGGACCGGCGGCATCCTGGCCAAGGAGCTGGCGTCCACCGGGCTGAAGATCGTCATGCTGGAGCGTGGGCGCAGCCAGGACACCAACCCGGACTTCCTGGGTCCGCAGGTGCACGACTACCTGAAGTATTCGCGCCGCCACGAGATGGTGCAGAACCTGTCGCGCGAGACCATCACCTTCCGCAACGACGTCACCCAGACCGCCCTGCCGATGCGCCAGCTCGGCGCCTTCCTGCCGGGGACAGGGGTGGGCGGCGCGGGCGCGCACTGGTCGGGCCTGCACTGGCGCTGGTCGGAGTGGGAGCACAAGATGTACTCCCGCACGGTCGAGCGCTACGGCAAGTCGATCATCCCGAAGGACATGACCCTTCAGGACTGGCCGATCGGCTATCACGACCTCGAGCCCTATTACGACAAGTTCGAAAAGGTCTGCGGCACCTCGGGCAAGGCCGGCAACCTGAACGGCCGCAAGATCGCCGGCGGCAACATCTTCGAGGCGTCGCGCCGGAGCGAATATCCCACCCCGCCCATGACTTCATCCCAGAGCATGGTCATGTTCGAACAGGCCACGCGCGAGCTGGGCTACCACCCCTTCCCGGTGCCGGCGGCCAACTGCTCGCAGCCCTACACCAACCCGGATGGCGTGGCGTTGGGCCAATGCCACTACTGCGGCCACTGCACCACCTTCGGCTGCGAGACCAACGCCAAGGCCAGCCCGCACTTCGCCATGATCCCGCTGGCGCGGAAGAACCCGAACTTCGAGCTGCGCTCGCTGTGCACCGTGCTGAAGGTCAACCTGGACTCCACCGGCAAGAAGGCCGTGGGCGTCACCTATGTCGATGCACGCGGACGCGAGATCGAGCAGCCGGCCGACATCGTGGTGCTGGCGGCCTTCGTCACCGGCAACGTGCACCTGATGCTGCACTCGGGCATCGGCCAGCCGTTCGACTACAAGACCGGCAAGGGTGTGATCGGCCGCAACTACGCCTATCAGGGCGGCGGCGGGGCGCGGGTGATCGTCGACAAGGACACCTTCATCAACCCCTTCATGGGCAGCGGCGCCCTGGGGATGTGGATCGACGACTTCAACGGCGACAACTACGACTTCGCCAAGGCCGGCTTCATCGGCGGCGGCGGCATCAGCTGCGGCAACAACAGCGGCGACCCGATGGGCTTCCACCCCACCGCGCCGGGCGCGCCGCAATGGGGCGTGGGCTGGAAGAAGGCCATGGTCGAGGCCTACCAGCATAGCGCCGGCGTCGGCCACCAGGGCGCGGTGATGGCCTACGACCAGAACCACCTGGACCTCGACCCGACCTATCGCGACGTCTACGGCCGCCCGCTGCTGCGCATGACCTTCGACTGGCAGGACAACGAGCTGAAGCTGATGGCGGCCCATACCGCCGCCTGCGAGCGCATCGCCCGCGAGATGATGGGCAAGAAGGACGCCCAGGTGATCACCAGCGGCCGTCCGCATGGCGGACGCTTCTCCATCGTGCCTTACCAGACCACCCACAACACCGGCGGGGTGGTGTTCGGCGACGACCCCAGGACCAGCGCGCTGAACAAGTATTGCCAGTCCTGGGACGTCTCCAACGTCTTCGTGCTGGGCTCGTGCGTGTTCCCGCAGAACGCCGGCCGCAACCCCACCGGACCGGCGGGCGCCCTGGCGTTCTGGACCGCCGACGCCATCCGCGAAAAATACCTCAAGACCCCCGGCCGGCTGGTGTGAGCATGGCCAAGCAATCCGAGAGCAGACCTGCGATGACCAAGCTTCGCCTCCTGTCCGTCCTGTCCGTCCTGGGCGGCGCCCTCAGCCTCGCCGCCGGCGCGGCCCAGGCGGCCGACCTGCCCGCCGGCCACGCCGCCGCCGGGGCCGAGCTGTTCCACCAGTGCATGGGCTGCCACGCGGTGGGCCCCAGCGCCCAGAACGGCGTCGGGCCCGAGCTGAACGGAGTGGTCGGACGCCACGCCGCCGGCGCGCCCGGCTTTCGCTATTCCAGCGCCATGAAGGCCAGCGGCCTGACCTGGGATACCGCCAGCCTGTCGCGGTTCCTGCAGTCGCCGGCCGACGCTGTGCCCGGCACCCGCATGGGCTTCTCGGGCCTGGCCCAGCCCCAGGAACGGGCGGACGTGATCGCCTACCTGCAACAGTACGGCCAGGACGGCCAGCATTCCGGCAAGTGACTGCGGCCCGGTTCCAGAGTTCAGACCCAGGGGGTGAGCGATGACCATCTTCGGAGCCATGCGCCTGCCGCGCTCGGTGCTGTTCGGCTGCGGCCAGCGCGCGGCTGTGGGCGCGGTGGCGGCCAGCCTCGGCTCGCGGGCGCTGATCTGCACCGACGCGCGCCTGGGCGCCGCCCCTGAACTCGCCGAGCTGACGGCGGCGCTGCAGCAGGCCGGCGTGGCGGCCCGGGTCTATGACCGCACCCAGCCCGACCTGCCCATCGAGTCGATCGCCGAATGCGTGCTCGAGGCTCGCGGCTTCGACCCCGACCTGGTGATCGGCTTCGGCGGCGGCAGCTGCATGGACCTGGCCAAGGTGGCGGCCGTGCTGCTGCGGCACGGCGGCGAGGTTCGCGACTACTACGGCGAGTTCAAGGTTCCAGGCCCGATCGCCCCGGTGATCGCCATCCCCACCACCGCGGGCACCGGCTCGGAGGTGACGCCCGTGGCCGTGGTGGCCGATACCGAGCGCGGGGCCAAGGTCGGCATCGCCAGCCCGCACCTGATCCCCCAGGCGGCGATCTGCGATCCGGAGCTGACGCTCTCCTGCCCGCCGCGCCTGACCGCCTGCTCGGGCGCCGATGCGCTCACCCACGCGGTGGAGGCCTACACCACCCTGGCGCGGCCGCTGGACCCGATGCTGACCCAGGAGCACGTGTTCGTCGGCAAGAACGCCCTGTCCGATCACTTCGCCCGGCTGGCCGTCGCCAGTATCTGGACCCACCTGCCGCGCGCCTGCCGCGACGGCGCCGACCTGGCCGCGCGCGAGCAGCTGATGCTGGGCGCCATGGCGGCGGGCTGCGCCTTTGGCGCGGCGGGTACGGCGGCGGCCCACGCCATCCAGTATCCGGTCGGCGCCCTGACCCACACCGCCCACGGCGACGGCGTGGCGACCCTGCTGCCCTATGTGATGCAGTTCAACCGCCCGGCCTGCGCCCCGGCCTATGCCGAGCTCGCCCGGGTGGTGGGCCTGGGCCGCGACGGCGACAGCGTGGAAACCCTGTCCCAGGCCTTCATCGACGGCGTGGCCGAGCTGCTGGCCTCGGTCGGCATTCCCCGCTCGCTGCAGGAGCTGGGCCTCAAGGCCGAGCAGCAGGACTTCGTGGCCGAGAACTCGCTGTCGGCGGCGCGGCTGGTCAAGAACAACCCGCGCCCGCTCGACCTGACGGCCATGAAGCGCATCACCTACGCCGCCTACGCCGGCGATCGCGCCGCCCTCGCCACCGCCTAGGACGCCCCGCCATGACTCTCGCCACCGCCTACGCAGACCCGGCCCCGACACCGGTGTCGCTAGACCTGCCCACCGGCCTGCTCATCGGCGGCGAGTGGCGCGACGCCGCCAGCGGCCGCCGGATCGAGGTGCTGAACCCCTCCACCGGCGAGGTCCTGGCGACGGTGGCCGACGGCGGCGTGGCCGAGGGCCTGGCCGCGGTCGACGCCGCCCAGGCCGCCGCGCCGGGCTGGGCCGGCGCCCCGCCGCGCGAGCGGGCCAAGGTGCTGCAGCGCTGCTTCGAGCGGATCATGGACAACCAGGACCAGCTCGCCCGCCTGATCTCGCTGGAGAACGGCAAGTCGCTCAGCGACGCCCGCTCCGAGGTCGCCTACGCCGCCGAGTTCTTCCGCTGGTACGGCGAGGAGGCGGTGCGCATCAACGGCGAGCTGGCCATGGCGCCCGGCGGGGGCAACCGCATCCTGGTGCAGTACCAGCCGATCGGCGTATCGCTGCTGATCACGCCCTGGAACTTCCCGGCGGCCATGGCCACGCGCAAGATCGCCCCGGCGCTCGCCGCCGGCTGCACCTGCATCCTCAAGCCGGCCGAAGAAACGCCGCTGACGGCGCTGGCCATCGCCCAGATCCTGCAGGACGCCGGTGTTCCGCCCGGCGCGCTCAACGTCGTCAACACCAGCGATCCCGGCCCCGTGGTGCGCGCGATGCTGCACGATCCCCGCGTGCGCAAGCTGTCCTTCACCGGCTCCACCGAGGTCGGCCGGCTGTTGCTGCGCGAGGCGGCCGACAGCATCGTCAACGCCTCGATGGAGCTTGGCGGCAACGCACCGTTCCTGGTGTTCGACGACGCCGATCTCGACCATGCCGTCGAAGGGGCCATGGTGGCCAAGATGCGCAATGGCGGCGAGGCCTGCACCGCCGCCAACCGCTTCTACGTCCAGCGCGGCGTCTACGAGGCCTTCGCCCACCGCCTGGTGGCGCGCATGGGCGCGCTGAAGGTGGGCGACGGCTGCGCGGCCGACACCGACTGCGGCGCGATGATCAACCGGGCCGCGGTCGACAAGATCCAGCGCCTGGTCGAGGACGCCAAGGCGCGCGGCGCTCGCGTGCTGCTCGGCGGCGCGCCGCTGGAGCGGGCCGGCTTCTTCTATCCCCCGACGGTGCTGGCCGACATCGCGCCCGGCTCGGACCTCCTGCGCGAGGAGATCTTCGGCCCGGTGGCGGCGCTTGCGCCCTTCGACACCGCCGAAGAGGCCATCGCCCTGGCCAACGCCACCGAATACGGGCTGGCGGCCTACGTCTACACCGCAGACCTCAAGCGGGGCCTGCAGGTTTCCGAGCGCCTGGAGAGCGGCATGATCGCCCTCAACCGCGGACTGGTGTCCGATCCGGCCGCGCCCTTCGGCGGCGTCAAGCAGAGCGGCCTGGGCCGCGAGGGCTCGCACCACGGCCTGCGCGAATACACCGAGGCCAAGTACATCGCGGTGTCCTGGTGAGCCTCCGTCGCCTCCCCCTCGCGGCCGCGCTCGCCGCCATCCTGGCTGGAGCCGGCATCGTCCACGCCGCCCCGCCCGCCGAGGTCACCGCCGACCAGGACCATCAGAACATGATGGATCAGCTGGGCGTCCAGGAGGTCCGGCCTGGCCGCAACGGCGACCCCAAGGGCGTCCCGCCCGCCAACTACGACGAGGCCAGGGCCAACCCGTATCCCGACCTGCCCGATCCGCTGCGCATGGTCGACGGCCGCAAGGTGACCAGCGCCAAGATGTGGTGGAGCGAGCGGCGCCCCGAGATCGTCCGCGACTACGAGCGCGAGGTCTACGGCAAGGTCCCCGCCGACGCGCCCAAGGTCGCGTGGCGCGTGGTGGCCACCGACAAGGAACAGCTCGGCTTCGGCAGCCTGCCGGTGATCGCCCGCAAGATGATCGGCCATGTCGACAACGCGGCCTTCCCGGCCATCGACGTGAACATCCGCATGACCGTGGTCACCCCGGCCGACGCCAAGGGGCCCGTGCCGCTGCTGATCATGTTCAGTTCCCAGGGCTGGCCCGCGCCCAACCCGCCCTCGCGCGACGACTACGAGCGCATCAACGCCGCCATGAAGGCGGTGCTGGTCAAGCAGGACCCGGCCTTGGCCGCCGTCTTCGCCGCCCATCCGGCCTACGACCTGCAGCTGCCGCCGCCGTTCAAGCCGCCCGAGCCCAACGCCGACGGCGACCCGCCCAACATCCAGCAGCTGATCGCCGCCGGCTGGGGCTTCGCCACCCTCGATCCGGCCAGCGTGCAGGAAGACAACGGCGCGGGCCTGCGTCGCGGCGTGATCGGTCTGGTCAACAAGGGCGGCCCGCGCAAGCCAGACGACTGGGGCGCCCTGCGCGCCTGGGCCTGGGGCGCCGGCCGGGTGCTGGACTATCTGCAGACCGACCCGACGGTGGACGGCCGCCACATCGGCATCGAGGGCGTCTCGCGCTACGGCAAGGCGGCGCTGCTGACCATGGCCATGGACCCGCGCTTCGCCATGGCGCTGGTGGGCTCGTCCGGTAAGGGCGGCGCCACCCCGCTGCGCCGCGACTTCGGCGAGGACGTCTCCAACCTGGCCACTGGCGAATCCTATTGGATGGCCGGGAACTTCATCAAGTACGACGCCGCCAAGGCCCGCTTCGGCCCCATGACCCCCGGCCAGCTGCCGGTGGATTCCGACGAGCTGATCGCGCTCTGCGCCCCGCGCCTGACCTTCATCAGCTATGGCGCGCCGGAAAAGGGCGACGCGCAGTGGCTCGACCACCAGGGCAGCTACATGGCCACCGTCGCCGCCAGCCCGGTGTTCGAGCTGCTGGGCGCCAAGGGCCTGGAGCAGGCGCCGGCCGACTATCACACCGCCAAGATGCCGGCGATCAACGTCGCGCGCCTGGGCGGCGACCTGGCCTGGCGCCAGCATGACGGCGGCCACACCGATGCGCCCAACATGAAGTACTTTATCCAGTGGGTGGACGCCCGCATCGGCCATACGCCGCCGACGCCCTGAGAATCGCGCCCTGATCCTCGCGATCGAGGCCATCGCACTCGAGCCCGACCGGTCCCTGCGGACAGTCGGGCTCAGCCGCCGCGCAGCATCTGCATCACCCGCGCGCGGATGCGGCCGTAATTGCCGCCCTTCAGCGGCCCCAGCAGGCCATGCTTTTCCTCGGGCAGGTGCGCCAGGGGGTGGCCGGCGGTGCGGAAGGCGTAGTGATCGAAGAACGCCTTCCAGGCCGCGCGCTCGGCCGGCGGCCGCTCGCCGATGGCGATCACGGCCAGCAGCAGGCTGGCGTAGGGCGCATCCGGCCCTTGGCTCGACGCATCCCACCAGTAGTTCACCAGCGCATTGAACGGGGCGGTCGCCTCGACCTGGTGCCACCACAGCTTGGGCAGGTAGAGCGCGTCGCCGGGCTCCAGCTCCACCACCTGCGCCTGATCGCGCACCTGTTCGAACAGCGGGAAATCACCCTGCCCCGCTGGCCCGGCCGAGGCCGCCAGGCTGACGGGCTGGCCGGCCATGGTGTTGTCGATCGGCCCCACATACAGGCTGCCGATCAGCTCCGGCGCATACAGGGTGAAGCGCCGCGCGCCGGCCGCCACCACGGCCAGGTTGTCGAGCGTGTCGTAGTGGCAGGACACGTTGGACGCCGTGCCGAGCCAGATGCGCGGTTCGACCGCCTGGCCCAGCTGCGCCGTGGTGTTCTCCACCGCGAACCCCGGCAGGCACAGCTCGGTCGGCACGGAGCCCACATAGGCCGACGCCCCGTCCGCCACCCTGCTGGCCTGGAGCATGGCCAGCGCCTCGGTGAAGCGCATCCGCCGCCGCTCGAAATTGAAGCCGTCCGGCCGGGCGCCGTAATAGTATTTCCCGGCGATCTCGGGCGCGCCGAAGAAGGCCTCGACCGGCGTGTCGGTCGCGAAGCGCGCCAGATAGCCGGCGAACGTCGCCGGCGAGCGGCGGCCGGCGGCCACTGCGGGCCAGTCCGCCGCCAGCCCGCGCAGCACCACCGGCCGGCAAGGCTCGACGATCTCGCCCCGGAACCGCTCCGCCGCGGGCGCGTCGCCGCGCCCGATCTCCCTGACGCCAGAAGCCATGACGGCCGGCCGTCAGGCGCGCGCCGGCCAGGCGACGCCGGTGTCGCCGCCCCCGTCCAGCAACCGGCCGTTCTTGCGGCTGGCCAGGCTGGAGATCTGCTTCACCGACACAATCATCAGGTGGATCAGATACATGTAGCCCTGGCGGAACAGCTCCAGCACGGCCGCATCCGGCAGACCTCGCAGGGCCTCCTGGTCGATGGTGTAGAGCCCGGCCAGCTCGCGCGAGGAGCCGTCGTCGAACGAGAGCTCGACCTCCAACGGAGCCAGCAGCTTGAGCCGCACCAGGGTCTCGAGGAACGCCTTGGTCATTTCCAGGCCGGGGCGCAGTTCGTTGAACACCGATCGGATGCCTTCGAGATAGGCGGTGGGCTGGCCGGCGTCGTCGAACACCCGCTCGCCGCCCGCCGCGGCGATCCGGGGGCTGTCGAGGTCCACCGCCAGTTCGCCGCCCGCCACATAGAAGGGCGCGCGCTGCAGATTGAGCGGACGATAGCCCTCATGCCCGCCGCCGTCGGCCAGGAACAGGTTCTCGCCCTCATCGAACCCCAGCATCGCCCCGCAGAAGAAGGCGCCGGTGTCCGCGTCCTTGGAAACCAGGATCGGGCACTGGATCGCCAGCAGCGGGAACTCCCGCACCACCACCTGCACGAACCTCTGATTGTCGCCATGCCGGGCCGACGGCCGCCGTTCGATCCTGAGCGCCCGGTGCGTCGCACGATCGAGAGCAATGATGTTGGTCATGACGCTGGTTTTCCGGATGTGCTTAATGAATACGGGGCCAGGAAAGCAGATGCAGGCCCGGATTACGCGCCAGAGGCGAACCATGCCCCACGTCGGCGCGTGTGAGCTGGCGCCTGACTGGCGTCGTTGGCCAAGCTTTGCGGAAGGTCTCGTTCTCGCACCGCAGCATCACCCTTCACGCTCGCGGGGCTATACAAAGTAACATCGCAAAACCCAGTAAATCTGCCCACCGAGGCTCTTGCAGGTGTTTCAGAGCTGAGATACGGTCACACGTGACTTTGAATCAGTCAAGGACGAACACACCTCCCAGTTGGGAGCGCTACCAGATCGTAAAGTACCAAAGATAAATAAGAATCCGGAGTCGCCGCAGAGCGAACGCCGGGCTGTAGGGGGATGCGGCTGCCAAGTAAGTGGAGTTACCATATAACCGCCAGCCTTGGCTGAGCGGTGACGGGCAGCCGTGTGACCTCCGGGTATCCAACGGGAGGACACATATGATCTATAAGTACCGCCGGGACGCAGACCAGCGTCAGGCAAGCAAGCTTTTCCGTAGAGTATTACTAGTCGGCGCTTCGACGATTGCTATCAGCGTGTTTTCGAACGCCGCCTCCGCGCAAACAAGCGTGGGCAACAATGATAGCGCTCCCATAGCAACCGATCCGGCCGCCCAGAGCGTCCCGGCCGCCGGTTCGGCCCAAGCGGCCAGCACGACGCAGCCAAACGGCGCGACGATGGGGGAAGTCGTCGTCACCGGCCTCCGCGGCTCGCTGCAGCGGGACCTGGACATCAAGCGTAACGCCACCGGCATCGTGGACGCGATCTCGGCCGAGGACATCGGCAAGTTCCCGGACTCCAACCTGGCCGCCGCCATCCAGCGTATTCCCGGCGTCTCGATCAGCCGTGGCACCAGCAGCCTGGGCGGCGTGCCCACCTCGACCGGCGACGCCACCGAGATCACGGTCCGCGGCTTCGGCCCGACCTTCAACGAGACCCTGTACGACGACCGCCAGGTCTCGGCCGGCACCACCAACCGCGGCTTCGATTTCAGCGCCGTGGGCGCCGACTTCGTGGGCGAGGTCGATGTTCTGAAGACTCCGGACGCCTCCCTGTCGTCGGGCGCCATCGGCGCGACGATCAACATCAAGTATCCGAAGCCCTTCGACCATCCCGGGCCGCGTTTGGTGACATCGCTGTCTACGACCTATTCTCCGGAAGACGGCCACGCCACGCCCAACGGCGGGGTTCTGATCAGCGACACCTTCGACGACGACAAGATCGGCTTCCTCGCCGACTTCGCCTATTCGGACCACAAGACACGCGGCAACCACGTCAACGTCCAGGGCTGGGAAGGCACCCAGCTACAGCCGGGCCAGCTCGCCAATCCGGCGGGCGCCACGGGGCCGGTCAACGCCTGGTTCATCCAGGACTATGGCATCTATCAGGAATACACCAACAACAGCCGCGAAGACGGCCGGGTGGTGCTGCAGTGGCAGCCGGTGAACAATTTCCTGGTGACCCTGAACGACGACTATTCGCGTGAACGCGTCACCGCCGACCAGAACGGCTACAGCGTCTGGTTCAACGCCACCTCGCTGCAAAATGTCCAGCGCGACGGCAACGGCACCATCACCAACTTCAGCCAGCCGAACACGCCGACCGACTTCCAGTCGCAGATCAACCGCGAGGTGCTGCAGAACAACGAGTACGGCCTGCACGCCAAGTATGACGTCACCGGCAACTTCGCTATCGACTTCGACCTCGATCGCTCCGAATCGTGGCTGAACCCCGACGGCCAGTTCAGCGAGATCGACTCCGACATCGGCTACGGCTCCTGCGCCAGCGGGCCCTGCCTCAACACCAACAATATCGGCATCGCGCTGGGCAACGGCCTGCCCTCCCCCAACCAGTACGGGCCGGGCGGCAACGCCAGCCAGTTCCTGAACAGCGGCATCATCGGCTCGCACGTGTTCCCGATGACGTCGCAGCAGAACGACGACGTGGTCAACCAAGGCAAGGTGCAGGGCACCTGGACCGACGACAACCTGGTGATCCGCTTCGGCACCCAGTACGTGTCGGACCACGATCACCTGCGCGAGTACGACACCTTCACCAACAACGACTGGCAGGCCTATTCGGGCTACGGTCCGGCCTCCGGCTCGACGACCGGCGTGCCGGTGCCGGCGAGCCTGCTCGGCAATTCCTTCAGCACCAGCGGCTTCATACCGGGCCTCAACAGCTCGGGCCTGCCGAGCCATATCCTGAAGTTCAACGCCTACCAGATGCTGAGCTACCTGCAGGGCCTGGGCAATCCGCACGCCACCAACATTCCGGGCTTCAACTACGCCTCGGTGCCGCTCTACAACGGCATGTATCAGCTGGTGTCGAACCCGGCCGACTTCCAGAACATCTCGGAAGACACCTGGTCCGGCTATCTGACCATGTCCGAGAAGCTGCATGTGGCCGACATGCCCCTGCTGGTGAACGTCGGCCTGCGTGAGGAGGTCACCCGCACCGCCTCGGCGGGCCTGGGTCAGCAGCCGGTGTCGATGACCCGCCAGGTCGGCGATCTCACCGCCCTGGTGGTGGGCTTCGGCCCGACCTCGCCGGTGAAGAGCAGCATGGTCAACTCGTACTTCCTGCCGAACTTCGACCTGAACCTGCAGGTGAACGACAAGCTGAAGCTGAGGTTCGACGCGTCGCGCACCCTGACGCGTCCGCCGCTGGCCGACCTGACCCCGGTGCAAAACGTCGGCACCGACCAACGGATCGGCTCGCTGACCGCCACGGGCGGCAACCCGACCCTGCAGCCCTACCTCTCCGACAACTTCGACATCGGCGGCGAGTGGTACTATGCGAGAAACTCCTACATCTCGCTCGATGGCTTCATCAAACACGTCAGCAACTTCGTCGTTCAGGGCACCACCCGGCAGACGATCAACAACGTCATCGACCCGACGACCAATGCGCCGGCGGTGTTCACCGTCAGCACCAACGTCAACGGGCCCGACGCCACGGTCCACGGCATCGAACTCGGCGGCCAGCATGTGTTCGGCAACACCGGCTTCGGCTTCCAGGCCAACGCCACGGTGGTCGGCTCCGACAAGCCTTACGACCCCAACAACCTGTCGGTGTCGGGCTTCGCGGTGACGGGTCTGGCCGACTCGGCCAACGTCGTCGCCTTCTACGACCAGCACGGCTTCCAGGCCCGCGTGGCGGTGAACTGGCGTGACAGCTACCTGGACCACTTCGGCCAGCAGCAGAACAGCTCGGCGTTCGGCACCGAGCCGACCTTCGTCGACGCCAACACCACGGTGGACTTCAGCACCAGCTACGACATCACCAAGAACCTCAGCATCTACTTTGAGGCTCTCAACCTCAGCGACTCCGGCTACTTCACCCACGGTCGCTTCTCGAACCAGCTGTTGGACGCGGTGTCCTACGGCCGCCGGTTCACCCTCGGCGCCCACATGCGCCTCTGATCTCTCCAGCCTGGGAGCCGCGACCTGGGTTGCGGCTCCCATTTTTCTTGTGAAATCTACCTGCCTAACCCCACATGCGACTCAGTTCCTGGAGCGTCCCCACATGACAAAACCGATCCGCAACATCGTGGTGGTCGGTGGCGGCACGGCGGGCTGGCTCACCGCCGGGATCGTCGCGGCCCGGCACCAGGGCCGCATCAAGGGCGGCTTCACCGTCACCCTGGTCGAATCCCCCACCATCGGCATCATCGGCGTCGGCGAGGGCACCTGGCCGACGCTGCGCGCCAGCCTGCAGAAGATGGGCGTCTCGGAGACCGAGTTCTTCCGCGAATGCGACGCCAGCTTCAAGCAGGGCGCCCTGTTCGCCAAGTGGACCACCGGCGCGGACGACGACGCCTACTACCACCCCCTGATGCCGCCCAACGGCTTCAGCCAGGTCAACCTGGTCCCGCACTGGCTGTGCGAAGACGACGGCCGCAGCTTCTGCGACACGGTCACGCCCCAGGGCGCGCTATGCGACGACGACCTGGCGCCCAAGACCATCACCACGCCCGAGTACCAGGCGGTGGCGAACTACGCCTATCACCTGGACGCCGGCAAGTTCGCGCCGTTCCTGCAGCGCCACTGCACCCGGAAGCTCGGCGTGCGCCACGTCCTGGCCGACATGCGCGAGGTGGTGCTGGACGAACATGGCGACATCGACCACATCGTCACAGAGCAAGCTGGCGCGATAGCGGGCGACCTGTTCATCGACTGCACCGGCTTTGCTTCGCGGCTGCTGGGCAAGGCGCTGGGCGTACCGTTCAAGAGCTGCAGCGACGTGCTGTTCTGCGACACCGCCCTGGCCATCCAGGTGCCGCACGCGTCCGACACGGCGCCGATCGAGCCCTACACCACATCCACGGCCCAGTCCTCGGGCTGGATCTGGGACATCGCCCTGCCCACCCGGCGGGGGACCGGCCACGTCTATTCCAGCCGCCACATCAGCGACGACGACGCCGAGCAGGAACTGCGCCGTTACCTGAACGGCCGCGGCGCAAACCTGGACGTGCGCAAGATCTCGTTCCAATCCGGCCATCGCGAGACCTTCTGGAAGAACAACTGCGTGGCCGTGGGCCTGGCCGCCGGCTTCCTTGAGCCGCTGGAATCCTCGGCCATCGTGCTGGTGGAGCTGTCGGCCAAGCTGATCGCCGAACAGATGCCGGCCACCCGCGAGGTGATGGACATCGTCGCCAGCCGTTTCAACGCCACGACCCACTATCGCTGGGGCCGCATCATCGACTTCCTCAAGCTGCACTATGTGCTGACCCAGCGCACCGACAGCCAGTTCTGGATCGACAATGTCGATCCCGCCGGCGTGCCCGAGCGGCTGCAGGACCTGCTGCGGCTGTGGAAGCACCACTCGCCCTGGTTCTTCGATGAATTCGACCGGCTGGAAGAAGTGTTCCCGGCCGCCAGCTACCAGTATGTGCTATATGGAATGGGTTTTCGGACCGAGGCGGACCCGCTCGACAATGTCGACAGCCACGCTTCGGCCGTCAGGCTGATGCAGCAGAACATCGCCATGACCCGCAAGATGCGCAGCGAACTGCCCAAGAACCGCGACTTGATCCGCAAGATCGTGGACTACGGCCTGCAGACGATCTGACCTCTTGCAGGCCACGGCGACAGGATGAGGAGCCCATGGCCAAGTCCCCGACCATCACCCGTTCTTCGATCGGCCGGCTTTCCGGGGTCGGCGCAGCCCTGCTGCTGACCCTGGCCGGTCCGGCTCTGGCCGGCTCGCCCGACCAGCAGGACCCGCACTCGGGCCAGTGTTTCGACATCACCCGCCACCGCGGCGTGCTGGCGCTGGACGACAGGACCGTGCTGGTGCGGCTGGACGGCGGCGCCATCTACCGGGTCGAGCTGGCCGACAGCTGTCCGGGCCTGATGCGGCCCGATCCGCAAATCTCGCTGATCGCACGCGGCGGAGCGCTGGTCTGCGGTAAGTTGGACTGGGAACTGCGGGTCCGCGGCGGCGGCCAGGTGGTTCCGGGCCTGCCTTGCACCATCCAGTCCCAGCGCCGCCTGACCCCGGATGAGGTCGCCGCCATCCCGCGCAACAAGCGGCCTTAGCAACCCCATCCTGCCGGGCCCTGATCAGGCCGGATCGACCGACGCCCACAACCGCCGTTCGGCGCCGCGCCGGTCGTCGACCAGCTTGCATTCGTCGTCGATGACCATGGTCGCGCGGCTTTGGAGGTCATAGGGCCGCCAGGCCGGCTGGCCGGGCGCCGCGGGTTGGCTGCTCCGCGCGAAGCTGGTCCAGAAAGCGCTCATCGACTTCGCCACGCCCAGCCGGTCGGGCCGGCTACCGGCCAGGGTGTCGGTGGGCGTCGCGTTGTCGAACACCAGCGGGATGTCGATGGCGTGCATGGCCCCCAGCTCGCGCTCCACGCCCGGCGGCTTGCGATCCGAGCGATAGGCCAGGTTGTAGTAATAGACCGGCGCCGCGGCCTGGGCCGCCTTGCGCTCGGCGATCAGGATCGAGCCCTCGCCCATGGAGCGAATGCTTCCCACCGCCAGATAGATATCGGTGGGCGTGGCCTCGGGCCGGCTCTGGCGATAGACGCCGATCACCTGCTCGGCCCGCTCGCCCAGGTCCCGCGCCAGGCGCGACTTCAGCCCCGCCTCGTCCAGGCTGAACGCCGCGATGTCCTTGGACTGCCAGGCGAAGAAGGCCGCCTCGCTGTCGTTCCAGCCGACGATCAGCGGCTTGTCGCGCGCGGCCGCCGGGGCGGCGGGGTCGAAGGGGTGATGCGGCAGCAGGTCGGGCTGCAGGATCGGGCCATAGCCGCCGGGGCGGAACTCGGCGATGCCGCGCCAGCCGTTGGCCCCGCCCGACGCGCGCTTGGACACCGCCGCCTGGGCCTTGAGCAAGGCCGGTCCTGGCACGTCGATCAGCTTGCGCCACTCGGCTTTCGACAGCCCCAGTTCCTCCAGCACCATGCGGGTGGTCTGGGCGGCGGCCTCGGGCGAGCCCACCCGCACCGCCGGACCGCTCTGGATCGCCGCCTTGGCGAACATCGGCTTGAGACCGGGCATGGCGTAGAGGCACGAGGTCTTGGCCCCGCCGCCGCTCTCGCCGAAGATCATGATGTTGTCGGGATCGCCGCCGAAAGCTGAGATGTTGCGGCGGGTCCAGTCCAGGGCCAGCACGATGTCGGACAAGCCCTGGTTGCCGGACCCGGCATAGGCCTCGCCGCCGAGTTCGCCCAGGTACAGATAGCCGAGCAGGCCCAGGCGATGGTTGGTCGCCACCACCACCACGTCGTATTCGCGCGCCAGCGCCGCGCCGTCCTGGGTCACGCTGCCGCCGGAGCCGGTGGTGAAGCCGCCGCCGTGGGAATAGAACATCACCGGCCGCCCAGCGCCCCCACCCGCGGGCGCCCAGACGTTGAGCACCAGGCAGTCCTCGCCCGGCGCCGGTTCGTTCAGGCCATAGACGGTGCTGGGGTCCTGCAGCGAGGGCGTGCCGAGGCTGAGCGCGTCGCGCACGCCACTCCAGGCCGGCGCCAGCCGCGCCGGCTTGAACCGCGCCGCACCCGAAACGCTGTCGCCATAGGGCACGCCCTTGAACACGCCGACGCCGCCGATGCGAGAGCCGCGCAACCGGCCCGAGGCGGTCTCGACGGTGACAAAGTCGGCCGTGGTCTGGGCCCGCAGCACCGCCGGGGCCGCCAATGCCGCAAGCGCGCCGGACAACCCCCGCCGGCGATTGGCGGTCAGGAACACATCGCTCATCTGGTCGCTTGCTCCACTCGCGCCGCACGTCGCTCGCGAGCAGCGATTACGTCGGCTTTTCAACAGGTTCGATGATCTGGGAAGCTACCGCCGGATGCTCGGAAGCCGACGCCGCCCACCTTTCGGCCGAAGCTCCGCCCGTCTGTCCCGAGACCCGGCCACAGCCAGTCCAGAGGCGCGACTTTGCTTGTAGACGCGCCGCGACGCAACTATCATATAGGAAATACGATCTCAGGATTTGAAAGCGGATCCCTGTCGGCGAGACCGGAGACGGGCGGCGTCCTTTGGCCTGACCTCCGGCGCTGAATGGCGGTGGGCTGCCCCCCGCCGGACGACGGCTGCGACGTCTTTCAAGCCCCTGCGAGCAAGACCCGAAAAGGGAACGCGCTTGACGGCCCCATGCCGTCGGGCGGAGGGAGGACGTGCTTTGACCTGGCGAATGGCTTTGACCGCGCTTGCCTTGGCGTGGAGTGGAACAGCGACGGCGCAGCCGGCCCGGCCGCCCATCGTCTCGGTGTCCCATCTGGCGGTCTACGCCGCCGATCCGGCCAAGAGCGAGGCCTTCTACACCCACGACCTGGGCGCGGTGAAACGGAGCGATCCGGAAAACCCCGCCGGCGCGCGCTACTACTTCAGCCCGGTCCAGTTCGTGGAGGTGCTGCCCCTGCCCGCGGGCGCGCCGTCGATCAACCGGCTGGACCATGCGGCCTTCAACACCCCCGACGCCGAAGCCCTGCGCGCCTACCTGGCCGCCAAGGGGATCAAGACGCCGGCCCACGTGGAAACCGGCCGCGACGGCAGCCGCTGGTTCGAGGTGATCGATCCCGAGGGGATCAAGATCCAGTTCGTGCAGCCGCCGGCCTCGCCCGCCGCGGTGCCGGTCAATCCGTTCTCCAGCCACATCATCCACGTGGGCTTCATCATCCACAACCGCGGGCGCGAGGACGCCTTCTACCGCGAGGTGCTGGGCTTTCGCCCCTACTGGTCCGGCGGGATGAAGGACGATGCGCCGCCGACCTGGATCTCGCTACAGGTTCCCGACGGCAGCGACTGGATCGAATACATGGTGGCCGGCGCGCCCGACGCCACGGGCATCCCGCCCGGCATGAGCCAGGCGACAGCGGGCATCCTCGACCACTTCTCGCTGGGGGTGGCCAATATCGAGGCCGCCTACACCCTGTTGTGGAACGGCGACCGGCTGAGCGATCCGAATATCACCCCCAAGATCGGCCGCGACGCCAAGTGGCAGCTCAACCTGATCGATCCGGACGGCACCCGCGCCGAGGTGATGGAGTTCCACGCCATCGGCAAACCGTGCTGCTCGCCCTTCACCGCCGCCGATCCCGCGAAGTGAGCCCGCACATGCGAAGCCTCGCCCTCACCGCCCCCACCCTGACCTTGGCCCTGGCCTGCGCCGCCCCGGTTCTGGCGGCCGATCCGCCCCACACGCCGGAATACGCCCCGGTTGCGGGAACCTCGCCGTCCAACAGCGCCCCCGGCGCGCCGGTCGCGCCCGACTGGGCCTATCCCGACTCGCCCAGCCACCATCAGGTCGGGCCGCCGCCCGGCTTTCATCGCCCGCCGCGCATCGTCGCCCAGCCGATCGGGGTGTTCGACGGCCAGGCCGACGTGGGCGCAGCCCTGGTTCCCGGCCACGCCAGCCTGGACGGCGGCAAGTACACCATCATCTCGGCCGGCTATAATGTCTGGTACACCCGCGACGAGTTCCGCTACCTGTACAAGCAGATGTCCGGCGACGTCTCGTTGGCCGCCGACATCGACTATCCCAATGCCGGCGGCTTCGGCGACCGCAAGGCGGTGCTGGTGATCCGCCAGAGCCTGGACGACGACGCGCCCGAGGCCCTGGTGGCGCTGCACGGCGGCGGCATGGTCCACTTGGCCTGGCGCCCGGCCAGGGGCGCGCGCATCGCCGACATGGAATACCGCATCGGCAGCCGCGGCGGCCTGCCCGGCGGCTCCAGCCCCGACTCGCTGGTCACCCTGTCGCCCAAGCGGATCGGCATCGAAAAGCACGGCGATCAGTACAGCCTGTGGATCAGCGAACAGGGCGAGCCGATGCACCAGTACGGCGCGCCGATCACCCTGCACCTGAGCGGGCCGGTCTATGCCGGCATCGGCTTCGTCTCGCACCTGCCCACCACGGTGGACACAGCGGTGCTGTCGAACGTCGTGCTGGCGCCCGAGGCCGGCAAGGTGCGCTAGCTTCGAAATGGTAGCGCTAGCGTAAAAGATGATGGAGGATGGCGACGCATCGGCGCAAAGACGCCGGGCGCGCCGCCCCGACGAGCGGTCGGGGATGCAAGGAGGAACGTCATGGCGAACACGATCTCTCGGCGCGGCCTGATCGAACTGGGCGTGGCCGGCGCCTCGGCCGCCCTGCCCCTGGGCGGCTCGGCGCAAGCAGCCCCGGCGCCTGCGCCCCGGCCCGGCAAGCCCTATCCGGACAGCGAGAAGCTGGGCTTCGCCGTGGTGGGGCTCGGCAAGCTGTCGCAAGGCCAGATCATCCCCGGCTTCAAGAACGCCCGCGGCGCCAAGCTCGCCGCCGTGGTCAGCGGCCACCCCGACAAGGCCCACCGCATCGCCGCCGAGAACGGCCTGCCGGCCGATGCGATCTACAGCTACGAGGACTACGACCGCATCGCCCACGACCCGCGCATCCACGTGGTCTACATCGTGCTGCCCAATTCGATGCACGCCGAGTACACCATCCGCGCGCTCAAGGCCGGCAAGCACGTGCTGTGCGAAAAGCCCATGGCCACCAGCATCGCCGACGCCGAGGCCATGATCGCGGCGGCAAAGACCGCCGACCGCAAGCTGATGATCGCCTATCGCTGCCACTACGAGCCGACCAACCTGGAGGCCATGCGCCGCCTGCGCTCGGGCGCGCTCGGCCGGCCGCGGGTGGTGGTCACCGACATGGGCCGCCAGGCCACCCTGTCCGAGCCCTCCGACGCCTGGCGGCTGGACATGGCCATGTCCGGCGGCGGCGCCCTGGCCGACATGGGCATCTACGGCATCAACGCCTCGCGCTACCTGCTGAACGAGGAGCCGGTCGAGGTCCGCGCCTGGGCCAGCACCGACCATAGCGACCCGCGCTTCCGCACGGTCGAGGACCTGATCTCCTGGCAGTTCCGCTTCCCCTCCGGCGCCATCGGCGAGGGTGCGACCGGCTTCTCCTATGCCGGAACCATGGCGTTTCGGGCCTATTGCGAGCACGGCAAGCTGAGCGCCGACCCGGGCTGCTTCTACGGCGGCAACCGGCTGAGCGTGCAGGACGCCCAGGGCGACAGCCCCGTGCGCATCACCGAGGGCGACCAGTTCGCCCGCGAGATGGACTGGATGGCCGACGTGGTGCGCGGGCGCGCGCCGATGGTCTCGCCGGGCGAAGAGGGCCTGCAGGACATGCGGCTGATGAAGGCGATCATGGACTCCGTCGCCAACAACGGCGCTCCGGTCCGCACCGACTGGGGCTATCGCCGGGCGTTCGACCCAGCGGCCGTGGTCGATCCCCCGCGCTCGGCCTGACGCAACCGCAGGCCCCACACAGCCTTCTCCTACCAACCCTCGCCTACGAAGATCGAAGAGACGCCTATGGATCGCCGCCGCCTGTTGGGATCAGCCATGGCCATGGCCGGCGGGCTCGCCGCCTATCGGGCGCGGTCAGCCCTGGCCCAGACCGCGCCTCAGGCGCCCACGGCGGCCGAGTTTCCGCCGAACTTCCTCTGGGGCGCGGCCACGGCGGCCTATCAGGTCGAAGGCGGCTGGCAGGCCGACGGCAAGGGCGAGTCGGTGTGGGACCGCTTCGCCCACACCCCGGGCCGCATCAAGAACAACGACAACGGCGACATCGCCTGCGACAGCTACCACCGCTACGCCGAAGACCTGGCCATCGCCAAGCGGCTGAACCTGAAAAGCCTCCGCTATTCCATCGCCTGGTCGCGCATCCAGCCAACCGGCCGCGGCGCGCCCAACCCGGCCGGGCTCGACTATTACAAGCGCCTGACCGACGCGATCCTGGCCGCGGGCCTGCGGCCCTTCCCGACGCTGTACCACTGGGACCTGCCCCAGGCGCTGGAGGACCAGGGCGGCTGGCCCAACCGCGACATGTCCGACCGCCTGGCCGACTACGCCGCCCTGGTGACCAGCGCGCTGGGCGACCGGGTGTCGGACTGGGCCATCGTCAACGAGCCCAAGACCTTCACCCACCTCGGCTACTGGACCGGCCAGCACGCGCCCGGCCGCCACGAGCCGCTGGCCTTCCTCAAGGCCACCCACACCGTCAACCTGGCCCAGGGCAAGGCCTTCCGGGCCATCAAGGCGGTGAACGGCAACCTGAAGGTGGGCGGCGCCTATGACGTCGCGCCCATGCTGCCGGCGACGCCCAGCGAGGCCGACCGCGCCGCCGCCGAGCGCTGGCATCGGTTCCTGAACCTGTGGTTCGTGGGCACGGTGATCAGCGGCCGCTATCCCGAGGGGGTGCTGCCGGCCGACCGCCAGGCCGAGTTGCTGGGCTTCCGCCCCGGCGACGGCGAGCTGATGCACGCGCCGTTGGATTTCGTGGGCCTGAACTACTACGCCCCCTGGGTGGTGCGCTCGGCCGCCGACGGCGACGGCGTGCCGGGGCTGAACGCCCGCGCCGAGTGGGCCGCCGGCCCCGGCGCGCACACCGACAACGGCTGGGACATCTATCCCCAGGGCTTCTACGACATCCTCAAGACCATGCACGCGGTGACCGGCGATCGCCCGATCGAGATCACCGAGAACGGCGCCGCCTACAACCAGCGTCCCGGCTCGGACGGGCGGGTGAACGACCCCGGCCGCATCGCCTATCTGCAGGCCCACCTGGGCGAGCTGTCGCGCGCCATCCGCGACGGCGTGCCAGTGCGCGGCTATCACTGCTGGAGCCTGCTCGACAACTTCGAATGGGCCGAGGGCTATTCCCAGCGCTTCGGCCTGACCTGGGTCGACTTCGACGACCCCGAGCGCAAGCGCACGCTCAAGGACAGCGGCCTCTGGTACGCCCGCGTGGCGGCGAGCGGACGGCTGGCCTGACGGTCACGGCGAGGCGGCCGTCGTCGCCTTCAGCCGGCATTCGCTGGCCACCTGGGGATCGCTGCAGGGCGTGATTTCGGCGAAGTCGGCGTTGGACTGGCGGATGGCAAGATAGCCCCGGCCATCGGCGCAGGCCGCCTCGAACACCTGGCCGCCGGGTTTGTACGGACCGACCAGACGCTGAGCAGTCGGGACGCAACCCGGCGCCATCTTCGAGACGTAGCGCCTGAGGCCGTCGACGACGCCGTCCACGCGCGTGAGTTCGCACTTCAGGTGGGAATTGGACTGGGCCTCGATGCAGGACAGGGCCGAGACGGGGTGCTCGGGACGTAACTGGCGGTCGGCCACCACCACATAGCCCATCGGGTCTTGATGGGCGGCGATGTCCTGGGGCGAGCGCGTGCAGGCCAGCTCGAAGAAGCTGAGATCCTTGGTGTGGCCGAGTCCTCGCGCCGCCGACACGTCGCACGGCAGACCGATGCTCGCCGCCAGAGCCTTCAGCGGTGGACGCTGGTCGGCGTTCGGCTTCAGCTCGCAGCGCATCATGAGCTCGCCGCGATCATAGCCCTCCTTGGCCTCCAGGCAGTTGAGGAAGTCCGGCGCGGCTTCGGCCGGCTCGACTTTCGCGCCAGACCCCCGATGCAGGTTCTGGATCAGGTAGCCGAGGCCATCCTGGCAGGCCACCTCGATGAAGGCGGCGCGCCCGGAAGCGTCCGCCTCGCCGCCGCCCATGCCGCCGCCCATGCCGCCGCCCCGCCCGCCACGGCGCCCTCCGCCACGGCGCGCCTCAGCCCGCACGTAACGGGCGTCGCTCACCGAACAGGCGACACCCGCGGCGGTGGCCGCCGCCGTCCCCTCAGCGACGGGGTCTTCCTTGGCGATCGCGGCCGAGGCGACAAGCGCGATGGCGGCGGACAGATGCAGCAACAGTCCAGGCCCGCGTCCGCAGACCGGCCGAGATCGCGATGACTTCAATCTATCCCCCACCGGACCGTAGATCAGACCGCGCGCCCATATCGCACACCTGGCGCGGCGTTTTTTCGCCGGTTTGTTTCACATCCGTCGCCGGCCCCGCCGAGCCTGAAATAATCCACCGATGGGGATACCGCCGCTTCGGAAGGGCCATTGGCCCCCAAATGCCTAGATCGAGAAGAGTCGCTATCGCGACGCTTTCTCAAATCTTGGCGACTGCGAGGCAGATCATCTCTCACACCCCTTGTCCGCCAACATCAGACACAAAAAATTCGGCTTAAAGGTCGATAGATATTGAAGCTTAGCCATAATACACCTTACAAAACAACACATTTCATACGAAACGTAGTCAGTTTTAATTAGTGCTCATTTTGTATAAACCCATTTTTACTTGACCATACCACAACTGAATCGGACATTTCGCGTTCAGAGAGCAAGACGGGGATGTTCTCGACCAAGGGGGCCAGCACGCCATGTCGGCTATCGAGCACGACGCCTATTCTGTTGAGGTCCCGCGGGACGCTGAATCCTATTCGCTACGCGATGTCCTCACCCATGGCTTCTACAATAAACGGCTGGTCATCGGCTGCGTTGGCATCGGCGTCGCGCTAGGGCTCGCCGGCGCGATTCTAAGTCCTCCGCGGTATACGGCCGAAGCTCTGCTTCAGGTATTGCCGCCCCCGAGCCAGGCCCTGACGCCGGCCACTGCGCCTCTCGCCGACCAGACCACGGGCGTCACCCAGGCCCATTTACAGATCCTGCAGAGCAATCCGGTGATCGAGGGGGCGGTCCGCCGGCTCCTCACGCCGCCGCCCGGCGCCTCGGCTACGGACCCACCGACGCCGAGCGAGCGCGGGATCATTCAGGGCACGCTGAAATTCAAGAAGAGGCTGCATGTCAGCGCCGAGCCCGCGTCCGACATCATCCGCTTGACCTTCACCGCCGCCCGGCCCGACCTGGCGGCCAAATCGCTTCAGGCCCTCATCGACTCCGCCGGCTCGCCGCGGACCGAGCCCTCCCTCGATCCCGGCTATGGCCAGGAGGGCGACGCGCTGCGCAGCTTCGGCAACGACCTGCAGCGGACCAACGAGCAGATCCGCCGGCTCGAGGCCCGGCACGGCGTTATCGACATCAACCAGGACATCGCCCTCGCCAACGCCCGGCTCGACAATCTGACCCAGCGCTTGAGCCAGGCCCAGGAGCACGCCACCACCACGGCCGGCGAGGCGGCCGCGGCCCAGACCGCTGTGGCCTCAGCGCCCAAGCAGGTGTTCGAGAGCCGCGACACCACCAACGTCACCGCCAACGACGACACCCGCAACACCCTGCTGCGGCTGCGGCAGGACCGCGCCCATATGGCGACGCGCTACAATTCGCACTGGGGCGGGCTGAAGGAGCTCGACGCCAAGATCGCCGCCGCCGAAGCCCAACTCTCGGACAACGCCAAGGACCGCTTCTTCACCGACCGCAACCAGCGCAACCCGTTGCTCAACCAGCTCGACGGCCAATTGGCCACCGCCGCCGTGGAAAGCCATGCGACGCGCCGAACCATCCGCGAACTCGAGCACCAGGTCGACCAGGCCCAGGCGCGCATCGGGGAACTGCGCGACGTCTCCGAGCAGATACGGGGACTGCAGCGGCAGCGCGATCTTACGGACGGCATCTATCGCCAGCTGTCACTGAACCAGAGCGGCGCGGCCCTGCGCGACCAGGCCGGGGCTCTGCGCGACAGCGGCTTCCGCGTGATCCAGCCGCCCGAACCGCCGTTGAAGGCCCACAGCCTGGGCCTCGCCTTCCTCGCCGCGGGCCTGCTGCTGGGCTGCGCCCTGGCGGCGGCGGCCACCACCGCCGTGACCCTGGCGCACCCGATCTTCATCACCCCGGCCCAGGCGTCACGGGCGCTGCGCCTGCCGGTCCTGGCCGATTTCGACAGCCCGCAGTCCGACTTCCTCAACCCTGCGGGCAGCGACGCGATCGCCCGGTTCGCCACCCTGCTGATGGACGCCGCTGCCCAGACCGGCCGGCTAAAGGTGATCCTGATCTCCGCCCCCGACGCCGAGGGCAAGTCCGACTTCACCCTGGCGCTCGGACGGGTCTTGGCGAGCGATTATCGGCGACGCACCCTGGTGGTCGACTTCGACGCCCAACCGCGCGCCGACGCCCAGATCGCCCACCTGCCCAACCTTCGCTCGCCCAGCAACCTCCCCGTCCTCAACTTCGGCCACAGCGCCACCGCGCGCCTTTGGCTGGCGATGGACCCGGGCCACGTCTCGTTCAGCAATCCGCGACTTCCGCTGTTCGAGCTCAGGGCGTGCCTGGACTCGATCCGCCCGCACTTCGATCACATCCTGGTCGTCGGGCAGAGGGAGTTCGGCCAGTACGCCGCCCGGCGCCTCTACGCCCTGGCCGACGCCAGCATCCTGCTGGTCCGGGCCGAGAAGACCCGGTTGCCGGCCGTGCGCCAGCTCAAGGAAATCATTCTCGCCTCGGGCGGAAACATCCTCGGTTTCGTCTTCACCTTCCGCGACTACTACATCCCGGAAAGGCTCTACAGATGGCTTTGACCCGAAGAGTGGCCTTGCTCGGCGCGAGCGCGGTGCTGGCCGCCTGCAGCACCACCCAAACCATCCGACCGGTGGAAAACCACCCCCACGCCTTCTCGCCCTGGAGCGACACCCCACCGCCCTACCGCCTGGGCGCCGGCGACGTGATCCGGGTCGAGTTCCTCTACACCCCGGAACTGTCCGAGCAGACGGTGGTCGGCCCCGACGGTTACATCGCCCTGCCGGTGACCGGCCGCATCTCCGCCCAGAACCTGACCCCCGACCAGTTGCAGCAGGCGATCGTCCAGGCGGCCGGCTCCAATCTCGACTCTCCGGTGGTCACCGTGGCCCTGCTGGAGGCCAAGTCGGCCCGCATCATCGTCGCCGGCGCGGTCGGCCGGCCGGGCGTCTTCCCTCTCTCCCCCCGCGCGACGCCGCTAGAGGCGGTGACCCTGGCCGGCGGCTTCCTGCCCGAGGCGCGGATGGACGAAGTGGTGCTGCTGCGCGCGCCGCCGAGCCCCGGCCCGGTGATGCTCAAGACCGTGAACCTCACGCGCTTCGTCGCCCAGGGCGACGCCGAGGACCGGGTCGCCCTGGCCCCGGAAGACATCGTCTTCGTTCCTCGCAGCCATATCGCCGAGGTAAACCTGTGGATCGATGAGAACATCAACAAGCTGCTGCCGTTCGGTCGCGGCGTCGACTTCAGCTACACCCTCGGCCACGGCTTCCCCTATTGACCGACCTTCGGACCCTGGCCGGCTCTTCTGTCTTCCCGGTCGCAGAACGGGGAGCGGTCCTGGCGCCGCCCCGCGGCGACATCCTCCCACTGCTCTCGTCGCCGCTGCTCCGGCGCAGCTCCACCGTATCGGCGGTTGATCGCCGCGCGACCTGGCTGGCCTGGGCGCTCGCCGCCGCCCTGCCGCTGTCGTGCCAGACCTTCCAGTACATCGTCGACGTGCCGCCGGCCTATGCCCTGACCAAGATCTGGCCGCTGCTGGTTCTGCCCTTGGCGGTATGGGGCGCGGTCCGCCTGGCCCTTCCCTATCGCAGCCTGCTGATCTTCACCCTGGCCTGGATAATCGGGGCCAGCCCGCTCATCGGCATCGTGGACCTCGGCAACGACCTTTCCGGCGCCCTGGCCACGACGGTGAAGGTCTGGTCGTTCGACGCCGCCCTCGCCGTCCCCGCCCTGCTCCTGCTGCTCAAACCCAGCCCCGCCACCCTGGCGCGCGTGCTGATGGGCCTGGGGGCTACGACCTATGGGGTGATGGCCTTGCTGTGGCTGGTCGTTCCGCGCCGCCTGTTCGAGATCGACAGCGACCAGGTCAAGCTGTTCACCTACGACATCGAGCGGGGCTATCACATCTACATGCCAATGTTCTTCGGCATCCTGCTGCCGTTCCTGCTCAATCGCTCGTTCTGGCTGAGACCCCGGCTCTGGAAGCTGCTGTCCCTGTGCGCCTGCTTCGCCCTGTTGCTGACGATCTACAAGGAGCGCACCGTCATCTATGGCGCCGCCGCCATCGTCCTCTTTGGTGCAATTCAAAGCCTGCCGAGCCGCCGCAGCCAATTGCTGACCGGTGCGGCGGTCGTCATCACGGGCGCACCGCTGCTCTGGCTGTGGATCCACGCCTCCCATCTGCAGCAGAGCCTGGGCGGTTCGCTCACCACCCGACAGGTCGAACTGTCCAAGGCCCTGGACTTCCTGAACGCCGAGCCACACCGCTGGCTGATCGGGGCCGGAAGCGCCACGCGGGTCGGCGACATCTCCCTGGCCGATATCGTGGGGACGCCGACCTTCTTCCTGGCCGACCTCGGCTGGGTGGGGGTGGTGTTCGAATACGGCCTGGTCGGCGCGGCCCTACTGCTGGCGCTTCACCTGGCTGGGCTGAAACTGGCGTGGCGCGCGGCCCAGCGCCGCGATCCCCTGGCGCGCGCGGTCCTGGACTATGTGGCCTTCGTGCTGCTGGTTTCACCGGTGCTGCCGGTCACCTTCCTGCCGGGCGAGTTCTCAACTTGCATCGCGATCGCCTGGTACATCCTGCGCGGCGACCAGACTTGGAACGTTGCACCAGACCGCCCGGTTGTCCCCATGAACGCGAGGGACCGACATGCTCGAGAATCGAATTGAAGGGGCGGCGCGCGAAGCCGCGGGCCAAGCTCACGACGTGGTTGGCAAATTGACCGGCGATCTGGGGGAGCAAACCTCCGGCAAGATCAACGAAGCGGCCGGCGCGCTGCAGAAACGATACGGCAAGGCGGCCGATCAATTGCAGGATGGCTTCAACCGCACCGCCGAGGGCGTCCAGGGCCTCTATGGCGAATTGGACCAGTTGCTGCAGGGTCGGCCGTACGTCGCCCTGACGGCGGCCGTGGGCATCGGCTTGCTGCTTGGCATGTTGCTGATCGGCCGCCGCCCCATCGTCGTCAGAAAAGCCTAGCCGCGTCCGACACCGCGGCGCGCCAGGCTCGCCCCCAAAAGAGATATGCGCCGGCCCGCTTGCGAGCCGGCGCATTTCAGTCAGCCCCTACCGGGGCCTCAGCGCACGACGTAGCGCGCGCGCTCGCGCACCACTTCGTCCTCGCTGTAGATCGGGGCCTGCGCGTCATAGCCATTCCAGCCGGCCTGGCGATAGCTGGCGCCGCGCGCAGCGACATCCACCGCCGGCAAGCTCGCCAGGCCGGCTTCAGCCAGGATCACCTTGTCGTCGGCCACCTTGGCGCTGACCAGGGTCGCGCCGCGGCGCACGGCCTCGGCATAGACGTGGGCTTCCGCTTCGCTGACACCGGCGTGGGTCAACGCCCCCACGATGCCGCCAGCAGCGCCCACGACCGCGCCGCCAACCACTGCGCCGACCGCTGCGGACGCCAGCCACCCCGCCGCCACCACCGGTCCAAGGCCCGGTATGGCCATAAGGCCCAGGCCGGCCAGCACGCCGCCGGCCGCCCCGATCACGCCGCCGGTCGCCGCGCCGACGCCCGCATCACCGGCGGCGGCCTCGCCCGAGGTCCGCGAGCGCGGGTCGCGCACATGGACCGGCGCATGGCCCTTATTGGCGTTGCTCGTCACCAGGCTGATGTCGCCATGCGGAACGCCGACGCGTTCCAGCTCCACCACAGCATGTTGCGCGTCAAAGAAACTGTCGAACAGGCGCGTAATGATCTGAGTCATTCGAGATCCCTTGGTTAGGTTTTGTTTTTCAGGAGTGCTCAGGCAGGCTCTACTTGGAGCTCACCGTCCCCTTGTAGTCGAGCGCGACATTGACACGCTGACCGCTGTGCATGGCCTGGGCCTGCCACAGACCGTTGCCGTCCTTCATCAAGCCGGTGATGTCGGTGTAACCGGCCTTTTCGAGCCGCCCCTTGGCCTCGGCCTTGGTGAAGGAGTTCTGGCCCTTGGCCAGGGTCGACGACTTCATGTCGCCGGATTGCACGGCGGGGTTTGCAGCGGCGCTCGGATCGGGTGTCGGGGTGGAATTTTCCTGCGCGTACGCACACCCCACCGAGGCCGCCGAAAAACATGCAGCCAGCACAAGCGTCTTAATCATTTTCATAGTTATCCCATCCTCCAGGTAGGATGAGGAACAGGCGAGATAAGGCGAAAGTTCCTGCCCCACCGACCTCAGTGGAAAGTCAATGACAGCTTTCCCGACTGTCCTCGAACCTGGGTCCCGCCCCTAATCCGGAGGCAGCATCGGCTCGCCCTCATGGGCGACGAGCAGATCATGCATATCGTCGGCGTGCTCTTCCTCCACCGCAAGGATGCCCTCCAGCATGACTCGGGTGGTCGGATCCCTGTCCCCGAAATATCTGATCAGCTCGCGATAGTGATCGACGGCGATACGCTCGGCGATGAGGTTTTCCTTGATCATATCGACCAGATTATCGCCTTCGACGTATTGCGACGCCGACCGCGAGGCCAAACCCTCGGGATCAAAATTTGGCGTCCCGCCCAGCTGGTTGATGCGATTGGCCACCGCCATCATGTGCTCCTGCTCTTCGCGAGCGTGGTCGGCGAATTCGGCCTTGACCGAGTCGCTCGAGATGCCGCGCGCGGCGATGGAATGCAGGGTGTAGCGCAGGACGCAGACGATCTCCGTCGCCAGCACGGCTTGCAGAATTTCGACGGTCTTGTCCGGATCGCCCTGGTAGCTCGCGGTCAGGTTTCCTGAATTCAGATTTTTGCGTGCGCGCTCGCGAAGGGTTTTGACGTCGGTCAAAAAGGGCTGCTGCAAGGGAACGGTGGCGGCTTCTGCGACGGGGGACGACATGGCGATCTCCTGCTGGTCGTGACCTCAACTTGCCAGCCCGGCGGTTGATCCATCGGCGCCATTTTTGGTGCGGCCTTGGCGTCGAGGCGCGCACAGGTCTTAACATTTCATACAAATATAAACCCGCACGCGCCAGGAACACGCCACCCAGTCGCCGAGTTATATTTCATGACTTCACAAGGATTTCACAAAATCAGTTGCCGGTGACCAGTACTTCCAAACCCGGTTTCAATTTTCCTTCACCGCTCAGTCCGCAATCCGAATTGAGCCCGCCCATGGCGGCGATGCCCTTGGCCAAGCACCCCAGCCGCTCCGGCCGCTCACCTCGCCGCTTCCTGCACCCACACCGCGGTTCGCAACACACGAACCGCCAGCCTGTCGGGCCCGGATCGACCGGTCCTGCCGTCCGCGCGAGCCAACTCGCGCCTAACCTGGAGAGACCTAATGTCCGCCACTATGCACAAAGAAGCCGCCGACCATCACGATCAGGCCGCCAAGTCTCACCGCTCGGCCGCCGCGCAGCACGATAAGGGCGATGCCGCCGCCGCGTCCAAGCACGCGGGCGAAGCCCATGGTCATTCGACCAAGGCTCACGAAAGCTCCAGCAAGGCGCACGGTAAATCCAGCGCCAAGTAAACTCGACGCGGGTTTCGTCCCGCGCTGAGACTTGAAGGGTTCCGAGCGTAAGTTCGGAACCTTTTTGCTTCGGCATCCGTCAACGGTCGGGCGGATCTTCCGGCGCTTCGAACTCCGTCAATTCTTCCACCAGGGTGGTCAAATGGCCGAGCCGATAGGGTTTCGCCAGAAAGCGTCCGTCATCCGGTACGTCCTTGGGAGCCACACGGCCGCCGCCCGAGGTCACGATCAATCGAACGGCCGGCCAGCGTTTGTGGACCAGATGCGCCAGGTCAAGGCCGTCCAATTGGCCGGGCATGTTGACGTCGGTGAACAGCACCGCGACCGTCGCCCCCGCCTTCAGAATGGCCAGGGCCTTCTCGGCGCTTTCGGCCTCCAGCACCTCGTAGCCCGCGTCCATCAGCTCTTGGGCGCTGGTTTCGCGGACAATCCCCTCGTCCTCAACCACCAGCACAATTTGATGACGATCAGAGTTTTTCATACAGCTATAAGCGCCCGTGATGGCAATTGTTGCAAATTTGACAAATTAAACTTCGATAATTTCACCAAAATGCTAGATACAACTGTAGTTATTTCCGACATTTGCTGACCGCAAACCTATGCATCGCTCGCCGCCTGCCGACGGCGGGGCCCGCGACCATACTATTGGGCGTTGAGAAGGGGCCCCTCCGTGACGTTGCGGATCGCCTGGACGTTTTGTTCGCAGCGAGCGAGGGCGTCGCCGGTCATCCGATCGCAACCGCTCTCCAACGGCCGCGCCGGGCCGCTACCCGAAGGCGCAGCCCTGACCAAAGCTCCCGGGCGCCGTCGATCGCACCCCGTCGCGCCCAACGCAGCCACGAGCACCAGGGTGAGGAAGCAGTCGAAACGGTTCATGGCAGTTGGCTTTCGCCGCTACATGGACCCAACCCCCGCGGCGCCACGGAGGTCCGTGGCGGTCAAAATTCAGTTGGGTCATCGGGGGTTGGCGCCAAGCCGATCGGGAACCAAACCCCGTCGAGCCGGCTTGTTGCAGTGCAGCATGCCGCGTCAGTGAGGTCTTCGATGTTTATCCTGTCCGCCCAAGAGACCCTCGTCGACGCGGTCAACGATGCGATCGAAGCCAATGCGCTGGACGACGTGACCGTCCTGCGGCCCTTCCTCGGCAAGGCGATCATCTTCTGCTCCCGGGAAGCCTCCGCGACCGCTCTCCAGGCCAAGGTTTGCGGGCTTCGCGCCGGTTGACCGCGAGGCGGCCGAGCTGAACGGCCCTGCCGCGTGAGCGCCGCACGAGCGTCCTCGCCGCGCACCTACAGAAAAAAACCCGGCCATCAGCCCGATGCGCGCCCGGCGACTTGGCCGAACAACTAGGCCCTTAGGTCAGCGCGCCGTCACACCTGCGGATATACGGCACCCCCACCCCAATATTCCACCCGATCCGGCCCGATCCGGCGCCCGGCTCCACCGATTAAATGTCGTCGTTATGATGCAATCGGCCTATGCTGCGGAATGACTTTTAGACCGACGACGATCGAACGCGCCTATGAACTGGCCCGGACCGGAGATTGCGCGCACCTCAGCGACATCCGCAACCGCCTCAAGCGAGAGGGGTTCGCCGATGTGCCGGGACAGATTTCCGGCCCCACGCTTCTCTCAGCCCTTCGCCGGCTTTGCCTGGCGGCGCGCACGGCGCCCGTCCCTGAGGGCTGAGCGGCGCTTTCGCGTCTCGTTCCGGTCGGATTGAACCCGCCGGCGCGGTGAAGGCTATCGCCGCGCGTCCTTGTCGCCCGAAAGTATCTCGCTGATCTTTTCGGAGAGTTCCTTCATGGCGAACGGTTTGGAGATCATCTCCATGCCGGGGTCGAGGAATTGGGATCTGACCGCGGCGTTGGCGGCGTATCCGGTGACGAACAGGACGCGAAGGCCCGGCCGATGCGCCCGGGCGATCTCAGCCACCTGCCGGCCATTCAGCCCCGGAAGGCCCACGTCGGTGATGAGCAGGTCGATGGGCTGGGACGACTTGATGAGCTCAAGAGCCGCCGCACCATTGGCGGCCTGGTAGGTCACGTAGCCGAGTTCACGCAGGACCTCCACCACCAGCATACGCACCGATTCCTCGTCCTCGATAACCAGGACGCGTTCGCCCGCCCCGACGTGCTCGGGGGTCTGGTCGACCTCCTCGGGGCCGTTCGCCTCGCCGCTGAACCTTGGCAGGTAGAGCTTGATCGTCGTGCCGCGGCCGGGCTCGCTGTGGAGGGTGGCGCGGCCGCCGATCTGGTGCATGAAGCCGTAGATCATCGACAGGCCCAGGCCCGTGCCCTGGCCGATCGGCTTGGTGGTGAAGAACGGCTCGAAGGCCTTGGACGCCACGTCCGGCGTCATCCCCACCCCCGTATCGGTGACGCTGAGCGCCACATAGTCGGCCGCCGTCGCATCGGCGTGCTGCAACACATAGGCGCTGTCCAGGGTGGCGTTGCGCGCCTCGATGGTCAGTTGCCCGCCCTTCGGCATGGCGTCGCGGGCGTTGATAGCGAGGTTGAGCAGGGCGCTTTCGAGCTGATTGACGTCGCTGATCGCCGTCCAGAGGGACGGCCCGATGACCACCTTGAGCGAAACCTGCTCGCCCAAGGTCCGGTGCAGCAGGTCCTCCATCGACTGCACCAGCGCGGCCACGTCGATCGACTTCGGATCCAGCGACTGCTGGCGCGAAAACGCCAGCAGCCGATGCGTCAGGCCGGCCGCCCGCTGCGCCGAGGTGAGCGCGCCGTCCATGAAGCGGTCGACGTCGTCGAGCCGGCCCTCGCCAATCCGCTTGCGGACCATGTCGAGCCCGCCGATCACCCCGGTCAGCATATTGTTGAAGTCGTGGGCCAGACCGCCGGTCAGTTGGCCGACCGCCTCCATCTTCTGCGACTGGCGGAGCTGTTCCTCGGTGCGTCGCAGCACTTCGGTCTTCTGCTTCTCCTCGGTGAGATCGCGGCCGTAGCCGTAGATCAGGTCACCGTCGCGCGTGGTGCGCCAGGATATCCAGCGAAAGCCGCCATCCTTGCACCTGTAGCGGTTCTCGAAGTCGCCCCGCTCCTCCCCGTCCACGGCCTGCTGAAAGGCTGCGACCGTGGCCTCGAGGTCTTCGGCGAGCACGAACTCCCTGTAGCTGTGGCCCACCAGATCCTCGGCGGTCAGGCCCAGGACGCGCTCCCAGGATGGGCTGGTCGAGCGAAACACCTCGTCCGTGCCGATCACCACCAGCAGGTCGCCCGAATTGTTCCAGACGCGGTCGCGTTCCCGCGTCCGCTCGGCCACGCTTTGCTCCAGGTTGGCGGTCAGCTCACGCAGGCGCCCCTCGACCGTCTTGAACGCGGTCACGTCGTGGATGACGCCGATATAACGCAGCCCACCGGCAAGCCCATCGCGGCGAAGCTCGCCACGCCGGGCGATCCAGCGAATTTCGCCGGTATCGGGCCGCACGATCTTGAACTCGCGATAAGGCAGTTCACCCTCGACGTCCTCAGGCCCGCCGATGAGCGGCGCCGCGTTGGCAGGCAGGACCGCGTTGACGGTCCGCAACGCCACCGCGTCAGTCGGGCTCAGGCCGAGCAAGCGGCAGAACTGGCGCGACACATCGACGGTGCCGAAGCCGCTGACATATTCGAAGGTGCCGACGCCACCGGCGGACTGCGCCACCCGCAGGCGTTCCTCGACACGCTTCTGCTCAGTGATGTCCGTCAGAACGCCGCTGAACCTTAGGGTGCGCCGATCCGCATCACGCTCGGCCCGGCCCTCGGCCGCCACCCACCGAACCGATCCATTCCTGTCCGACAACCGGTACTGCTTGGTGAAAACGTCAGCCCCATGCATCACTCCCGCCACGGCGATGCGGATGCGCATCTGATCGTCGGGGTGGATCGCCTCGAAGAAGGCGCTGGTGGGCAGCCCCCTGGCCGCCTTGCGGCGATCCAGGTCGTAGAGTTCGGCGAACCGGCCGTCCGTCCGCAGCCGGTGGTCGATCACGTCCCATTCCCAGAACCCGATAGCGCTGCCCAGGAGTTGCGCGCTCGTCGCCGCCCTGGCGGTCTTTTGCGCGGCGTCGGTCATGGCGCACTCATGCCAAATGGCCCAAATCGTCCGTTCCGAGCACCCGGCGGATAAACTCGCCGACCAGGTATTTCAGCGAGGCCAGGGATGGCATGTCCATCAGCATCGCGATGTAGCCGCGGATATTGCGGCCGCTGATGGTGAAGTTGATGTAGAGGAACAGCACGACACCGCCATCGGCCACCTGATGGCTGAGCTCGAACAACAGATGACCGCCGCCGCGGATCACCTGTGGCAGGGACATGGTCAGCGGTTGCTGCAGCATATTGGCCATGGTGGCCAGGCAGCCGTTGAGCACGATGTTTCCGGTTTCGGCCAGGGCCTCAGTCTCCAGCGCCTCGATTTCGCCGGCCGACAACGCCTCGCCCGCGACGGCGCGCACCAGATCGAGGCTGTTGGCGTGGGGAAAGATCAGCAGCGCCCGTCCCGAAAACGCCCCCTCGAAATCCTGGCGCACAGCGACCAGCTCGCCGCTCTCACGCTCGCGGATCAGCGTCGCCGCGGCGCGGCGGCTGACCACCTCCACGGAGGGCACCGACAGCGTCACCGGGTCGCCGACCATGTTGCGGAGACTGGCGGCCGCGCGGCTCACCCCGATATTGACCAGCTCGGTCAGAGCGTCGTGTTCGAGCGCGTCCAGGGCGATGGGATCGATGCTCATCCTTGGCGACGCAACCTCAAGGCCGCCCCGGACAGGAAACCCCGCAACCCGTCCTCGGTGACCGGCTTGGCCACGAAGGTCACGTCGAGCGCCCGCGCCTGGGCGATGATCTCGTCCTGGACGTTCGCCGTCACCAGGGCGATCGGCATTTCCGGAAAGCCGCCCCGGATCTCCTCGGCCAGTTCCAAGCCGTTGCGGCCAGGCATGTTGAAATCCACGATTGCGAGGTCGACACCTCCGTGTTCCAGCAACGCGGTGGCTTCCTCCGCGTTGCTCGCCTCGATCTTTTTCCAATCGGCCTGCACCGCAGCGATCGCCTTGCCGACGACGATGCGGGCCAGTTTACTGTCATCGACAACCAATACGGTTTTGCTCATTTCGCGCCGCTCATCACACAGATGCCAAACATTGTTTCAGATCATGACTCACGCTGATCACCCGCCCCCGCCGCGTTCAGCGCCGGAATGAGAAAATCACGGACGAAAGCCTGATCCGAGCCCCCTCGAATTTCCGGTTTGAACTGCAAGAGAACTTGAACCACCGCGCCATGGAGTTGTCGAGCCAAAGACAGGTCGAGCACGGCTGGTCCCTGTTCCAGCGCCGCGACCAGCGTCTCGGCCTCGCCGACCTCGCAGGCCCCGTCCAGATAGATCACCTCGCCGTCGCGACGCACCGTCATCCGATAAGAGCCTCCGGTTCGAGGATCATCAGCACCTGGCCATCCCCCAGCAAGGTCGTCCCCGCCACGCCCGGCAGGCCGGTCAACAGGCCGTCCAGCGGCCGCATGGCCACGTCCAGGCGGTCGTCAATCGCGTCAACCGACAGGCCGACGATCTGGTTGGCGGACCGCACGACCAGGACCTTGCGATCGTCGCGATGGCTTGCGACGCCCCCCTTGGTCAGGGCGCCCAGAGGCAGGAGGGGGATGGCCCGATTCCGCCAGTTGAAGGCGTGGCCGGCCCGGATCGGCGTCACCTGCGCGACCGGTACGCGCACGATCTCCAGCACCCCCTCCATCGGCAGGCCGTACCGTTCGCCGGCCTCCGACACCACCATCACCTTGGTCAGGGTGATCCGCAACGGCACCGCGAGTTCGGTCACGGTCCCTGACCCAACCCGGCTTTCCACCGTGACCTTGCCGCCCAGGCGCGCGACCGCGACCCGAACCGCATCCATGCCGACGCCGCGTCCCGACAGGCTGGTCACCCGCGTGGCCGTCGAGAAGCCCGGCAGGAAGATCAGTTCCAGCGCCTCCTGGTCGGAGAGCGCCTGCAGCCGTTCCGGCGCCAGGAGACCCCGTTCGCGGGCGCTGGCGCGCAGGCCGTCGGGATCGATGCCCTTGCCATCGTCGCGCACCTGGATGCGCATCTCCCCCCCGACCTGCCGCGCGCTCACGGTGATCCGCCCTCGCGCCGGCTTGCCCTGGGCCAGACGCGCTTGGGGAGGCTCGACGCCATGGTCGATGGCGTTGCGCAGCAGGTGGGTCAGCGGCTCGAACAGGCTCTCCACCACGTCCTTGTCGGCCTCGATCGAGCCGTCCTCGATCACCAGCTCGACATCCTTGTGGAGGGCCGCCGCCATCTCGCGGACCACGCGTGGAAAGCGGCGCAGCAAGGGCGCGACGGGCACCATGCGCAGGCCCATGACGCTTTGATGCAGGCGCCCCATCAGCCGGTCGAGCAGAGCCGCATGGGCCGCCACCGCCTCAGCGACCTGTGCGCCGGCCGCGTCGGCGCCGAGCTGGCCGGTAAAGCTCGCAAGCCCGGTCTTGGCCACGACCAGTTCCTCGACCAGGCCCGCCAAGGCGTCGATGCGGTCGGCCGATACGCGCAGGGTGCGCAAACCGCCGCCCTCGCCGCCTCGCCTCGCGACCCCATCCTGCCCCGCCTCCGCGCCGACGGCGCACAGCATCACCTGACCGGGCACGAAGCGGAACGCCGCTCGCACCGCCTCCATCGCCTCGGTCGAAACCGCCTCGATGCGCAGGCGACAGAGGAAGGGATCGTAAGGCGCCGCCTCGTCCACCGGCTCGAGGCCGAGCTCCAGGTGCGTCAGGCCTGGCACGGCCGCCACGATCGCGATCGGGTCGTCGCCGCTGAAGTAGCAGTCCGTTCGGGGCGTATAGCGGATGGCGATCGCCTCCGCGCCCTCCAGGCCCGTCGCCGCAGCCGCCAGGCGCTGCGCCCAGGCCGGCGTTCCGGACGCCTCCGCGACAGGCGCCACCGCATCCGCCGCGCCCACCAAGCGACGCGCCATCTGCGCGGCCACCGCCTCGGCGTCACCGTCAAGCCCGCCGGTCGCCTTCAGGCTGTCGAGCCAGCGCTCGGTCTGCATCAGGACCGCCAGCAGTTGGTCCACCGTCGTGGCGTCGATCGGCTGGCGTCCGTCGCGAACCGCCGAGAGCAGGTCCTCCGCCGCGTGCAGGAGCTTCGCCATCGCCGGCAGCTCGAACAGCCCCACCGAACCCTTCAGGGTGTGGACAGCGCGGAAGGCCTGGTCGATGGCCGCGCGGTCCTCGGGGTTGCGCTCGAGATCGAGCAGGGCGTCGCTGCCCTGCTGCACCAGTTCGGGCCCCTCGATCAGGAATTGGGCCAGCAGTTCGTCCATCACCCCGGACGCTGACAGACAATGGCGTCGGGGAAGCGCCGCATCACGAACCGTTCGCTGATCCGCGACATCGACTCCGAGTGGCCCAGGCACACGAAGCCGCCGGGCTCCAGGCAGGCATACAGACTGTCCACCGCCTGCCGCCTGGAGGCGTCATCGAAATAAATCAGGACGTTGCGGCAGAATATGACGTCGAACCGCCCGTTCGCGGTCATCGATGCGCGGTCCATGAGATTGGCCTCGGTGTAGGTCACCGACTCGCGCAGATCGCCGACGATCTGGCGCCGCCCCCGGCGCAGCGGCTCGAAATAGGCCTCCAGCACCGGCTCAGGCAGGCGGCCTAGCGATCGCGGCGCATACCGACCCGCCTTCGCCGCCTCCAGGGCCACGGTGTCGATGTCCGACCCGACGATCTCAATGTTGTAGGCGTCGACCATGCGCCAGTTCTCGAGCAGCCACAGGGCGATGGAATAGGCTTCTTCGCCGGTGGAGCAAGGTTGCGACCAGATCCGGATCTTGTCCCCCGGGGTCTTCCTGCCGGCGATTTCGGGCAGGATGTCCTGGCTGAGGCAGCGGAACTGGTGCTCCTCGCGGTAGAAGTAGGTCTCGTTGACGGTGAAGCTGTTGACGACGTGGCCCACCTCGGGGGGGCTGGTGCGGAGCAGGTCGAAATAGGCGCCGAACGACGCCGTCCCCGTGGCCTCGATCCGGTCGAACACCCGCCGCTCGATATAGTACCGCTTGGTCTCGCCGAACCGCATGCCGGTGCGCAGGTGCAGGAACTCGCAGAAGCGGTGGAGATCTTGCGCCGACAGATGAAGCGCCTCGCTTGCCGCACGCGCCGTCATGGCGTTTCCACCAGGGCCGACAGGCGCGCTGCGACCTGCTGCAACGGCGTGACGAACTCCGCGCCCCCGGCCCGCACCAGTTCCCCCGGCATACCCCAGACCACCGCGGTCTCCTCGGCCTCGGCGATGGTGTGGCCGCCGCCCTGGCGAAGGCGGGTCATGGCGGCCGCGCCGTCCGAGCCCATGCCGGTCAGCAGCACGCCCACCAGCCGTTCGGGAGCCAGGGCCAGCATGGCGCTGTCGACCAGCCGGTCGACGCTGGGGTGCCAGCGGAATTCCGCCCCCGATGGCGCGGGCAGCGCCACCAGGTCCCCGCCCCGGCGGCTGACGATCACGTCGGCGTCGCCCCGGCCGATATAGGCGTGGCCCGGCTGCAGGCGGGTCGGCCGCACCACCTCGGTCACGCCCAAGGCGCAGATCCGGTCCAGCCGGGCGGCCAGGGCCGAGGTGAAGCTGGCGGGCATGTGCTGGGCCACCAGGATCGGCCAGGGGAAGTCGGCCGGCAGGGGCGTGAGCAGCGCGTCCAGCGCCGGCGGCCCTCCGGTCGAACTGCCGACCAGCACCAGACCTTCGCCCCCAGGCCCCTGACTTCGGACGCTCGCCCGCCTGGGCCGGGGCTGCTCGGCCTCGATGGGCGCCGGCTCAGGCTTGGCCCGCTGCCCGGTCCCAGTGCGCAGCCTGACGCGCTCCGCCAAGCGATGGCTGCTGGGCAGCCGCGCCTTGGAAGCCCTCAGCACCATGTCGATCAGCCCAGGCCCGAATTCGTCGACCTTCAGCGACACCGCCCCGCCCGGCTTCAGCGCGAAATCGACTGCGCCAAGGGCCAGGGCCTCCACCGTTTCCCTGGCTCCGTCCTCGGTCAGGGACGAGAACATCACCACCGGCGTCGGTCGCTCGACCATGATGCTGTCCAGGCACGCCAGGCCATCCATGCCGGGCATGTTGATGTCGAGGGTGACGACGTTGGGCTGGAAAGCATGGAGCAGCACCAAGGCCTCGGCCCCGTCGCGGGCGACGCTCACCTCGAACCCGCCCGCCGCCTCGAACAGGCTGGCGAGCAGGCGCCGCATCAACGCCGAATCGTCGACGATCAGAAGCCGGGTCACGTCTCCGTCGCGACCGCCAGCGCGTCCACGCTGGCCAACAGGTCGCGCTCGACGCGATCGAGCAGTTCCCTTGGCTCGATCAACAGGATCAGCCGCGCGCCGTCGTCCAGGGACGCGACCCGGCTGAACAATTCGCCCGCCCCGGCGGTCAGGCTCGGCGTGGCTTCGATCTGGTCGGGCGCCAGGCTGACGATCTCCGACACCGCATCGACGATGAAACCCACCGGGCGGTCATCGACGGTGACCACGACCACCCGCCGACGGCCGTCGCCCTCGCCCGCGGTTTGCTCGCTGCCGAAACGGCTATGCTGGTCCACGACCGGCACCACCCGGCCGCGCAGATTGATCACGCCCTCGATGAAGGCGGGCGCCTTGGGAATGCGGGTCAGGCGGTCGGGCAGACGCGCCACCTCGTCCACCGCGCCGAGCGGCAGGCCGTACTCCTCCGCGCCGAGTCGGAAGACCAGGAAGCGCTCCAACGCCCGCGGCGCCGGCGCCGCTTGAGCGGCGGCGCCTCCATCCCGGCCGTCGTCGAGGATCTGCATCAGCTTCTCGTCTCGAAACAGGCGCGCTCCGGAAAGGATCGCCATCAACGCGCCGCCGCCCGGCATCCGGCCGATCGACTGCACCTGCGCCTCCCCCTCCGCCCGGTTCAGCACGGCGGGCGCCGGGTCGATGGTGCTGACGGGCAGACGCACGATCGCCTGGAGCCTATCCACCGCCAGGCCGACTTCGCTGTCGCCGATGCGGACCACCACAACGCGACCGGCCCGCTGCGGTTCAGCCTGCAGGCCCAACAAGTGATGCAGCGACACCAGAGGCAGCAATCGATCCTGGGCGCGGATCACGCCCAGCGCCGCATCGTCGCTCTGGGGAAGGGCCGCTATATCGGACGGCGCCTGCAGGACTTCCTGCACCTCGTCCAGCGGCAGGCCGAACAGTTGGCCCGCCAGGTCGAAACCCAGCAGCGCGATTTCGGCTTCGGCCTGCTGAGCATCATCCGCGTCGCCCGCGTCGTGGGCTGTGCTCGACCGGGCGCCCAGGCCAGCGGCGAAAGTCTCGCGCAACAGCCCATCGAGGTCCAGCAGGCGCAGCGCCTCGCCCTCGGCGACATAGAGACGACCAAAGCCCTGGCGGCCAGGCCCTGGCCCCGCCTCCACCGGAACGGTCGCGAGCCCCCCCACCCGGTCCACCTCCAGCCCGATGGGCTGCTCGCCCTTCAGCACCAGGAGCCGCGAATTGGCTGAGGGCCGATCCGGCCGCTCCAGCAGGCGCGCCAGCGAGATCACCGGCGTCGGCGCGCCCCGCAGTCCCGCCAATCCGAGCAGGCTGTGCGGTCCGTTCGGGACCCGCACCATCCGCGGCCGCCGGAGCACCTCGGTGATATCGGAGGTGGCCGCCGCAAAGCGCTCCCCGCCCAGGAAGAAGGTGAGCACCTGCTCGGCGGATGCGCTCACCCGGGCGCCCCGCTTCGCTTGAGTTCACTGGCGAGCGAGGCGATCTCCTCGACGGCGGCGGCCAGGTCCTCGGCCCCTCGCGACTGCTGGCGGGCGGCGACGCCGGCCTGGGCGGCGGCGCCGGACGCCTCCTCCGCCGCAGCCGCGATCTGGGTCACGCCGGACAGGATTTCCGACACGGTCTTGACGGCCGTCTCCGTGGCCTCGGCGATTTCCAGGCTGCCGTTCCGCAGCTCCCGCGCCGCCTCGCCCACCTTGGCGAGACGGGCGTCCAACTGGCGGCTCTTCTGGATTTCGCTCTCCGAGATGGCCCCGATCTGCTCCAGGTCGCGCCGGACCGCGGCGATCTGGCCGATCATCAGCCGCACCGTCTCCTTGGCGCGGTCGGCGTTCTCGCCGGCCTGACGGGCCAGGCCGCGGATGTCGTTTGACACCACGGCGAAGCCGCGCCCCTGGTCGCCGGCGCGGGCGGCTTCCACCGCGCCGCTGATCGCCAGCATCGTCGTCTGGACCGCCACCAGCGCCATGGCCTCCACGATCTTCTCGATCGTGCGGGAACTCTGCTCCAGGGCGTCGATCAGCTCGAGCACCGCGGCGATCTCGGCCATGGCGGCGGCCGCCCCATCGGCGAGCCTGCCGACGGCCGCCTGACTATCGCGCAGCAACGCCTCGGCCTCGTCGACCTGGGCCAGGGCGACCACGGACGCCTTGCCGGCCGCAGCCGCGGACTTGTCGATCTGGGCCATGGCGGCGCTGGCCTGCTGCGTCGCCGCGGCCTGGACCTGGGCGCCGCGGCCGATCTGGTCCACGGCGACGAGGATTTCACCGGCGGCGCCGGCCAGCTCCTGGATCGCGGCGGAAAGCTCTTCCGCCGCGGCGCCGACCTGCTCGGCGAGGACCGCCGCCCGGGAACCGGACTGCAGGTCGTCCGCCAATTCCGCCAACGCCTCGGCGGCGGTCTGGCTCTGGTCCAGCGCGGCGCTCTGCTGTTGCACCCCACGCTGGGCCTCTGTAGCGGCGGCGGCCTGTTCCTCGGCGGCGGCGGCGACGCTTTCCGCGCCGGCGTGGGCCTCGCGCATGGCCGCATCCGCCTCCACCGAGGCGGTCAGGATCGCTTTCGCGCCGCCCACTAATGCGGCCAGGCCGGCGCGGATCTGCTGCAGGGTCTGGGCCACCGCCTGACCGGCCTTCGCCTCTTCGGTGGCGCTGGAAGCCGAGGTCTCGATCCGGCGCGCGACGCTGCGCACCTCCTCGGCGATACGGTTGGCCAGCTCCTTCACATCCCGCGAGCGCGCCTCGGCGGCCTCGGCCAGCCCGCGGACCTCGTCGGCGACCACCGCGAAGCCCCGCCCCAGTTCGCCGGCCCGCGCCGCCTCGATGGCGGCGTTGATCGCCAGCAGGTTGGTCTGATCGGAAAGGTCCGCCACCGTGCCGGTGATCTCGGCGATAGCCCCGGCATGGTTTTCGAGCCGCGACACGACGGCGACCGACTTGAGCTGGCGTTCGGCGTTGGCGGCGATCGCCTCGACCGACGCCTCGATATGGGCGGCGGCTTCGCTGAGCTGGGATTGCAGGGCGATGGTCTGGGTCTGGGATTGATCGGCCCGCTCGCGCGCAACCGAGAACGTCTCAGCCAAGCCCGTGATGGAGGCCAGCGACTCATGAGCCGCGCCCGCCGCCTCCTCCGCCGCGCTGGCGATCTGCTCCATGGACCGGCGCAGTTCCTCCGCCGCGCTCGCTCCCTCGCTGACGCCGCCGGCCAGCTCCTGGGTCGCTGCGCCGAGTCGGCCGGCGATCGTCTCCGACCCGCCCACGGGCCGGCGCCTCAACCTCGGCGGAGCCTTGGGCTTGGGCTTTGGATCCGCGGCGATGGGCGGTGTCTGGTGCGTCGTTGGAAGAGTGGGTTTCGAGGCTTTGTTCGTGAGCTTCGTGGTCTTCACCAGCGCCATGCAGCCCCCACCGCCCCTCGATGCGCAAGACTGCGATCACGAGCCATTTTGTTCTAGGCCCTTAGAATGTTGCACGCAACTTGCGTCCCCGGATCTGGACCGGCTCAAGCCCAGGGCTGACGCCAAGTCTGCGCCGAAAAGACGACGTTCGTGGCAGCCGAAACCGGGGGCCGCGCACAAGCATCAACGCAAATATTTTTCTGTTTGACAGCAATTTATTTTCCGAAGATCGTCAGCTCGACCGCCAGCCGGGCGAAAACCTAAGGGCGCGGGGCGCCAGAGGAGATCTGACATGGACAAGCTTTCCAAGGCGCTGGCGCTCGCCGGCGCGATGATGGCGCTCATCTGTACGGCGGCGGCGGCCGAGCCACAGCCCGGCAGCTTCGTCGACGTTCCAGGCGGCAAGCTCTGGGTCCAGACCTGCGGATCGGGGACCAAGACCCTGGTGCTGCTGCATGACGGGGTGTTGCATTCGGCGACCTGGGATGACGTCTGGCCGACGCTCTGCAAGTCCTTCCGCGTCATCCGCTACGACCGGCGCGGCTATGGCCGCTCGCCCGAAGCCAAGGCCGCCTATTCCGCCGTCGACGACCTGCAGGCGGTGATGCGGGCGGAAGGGGTCGATCACGCCGTCGTCGTCGGCGCCTCGGCCGGCGGGGGCCTGGCCATCGACTTCACCCTCGCCCATCCAGACGAGGTGGATCGGCTGGTGGTTGTCGGGCCTTCGGTGTCGGGGCTGAGCTATTCCAAGCACTTCGTCGACGGGGTGGGCGCGATCAACGCGCGGATGGCCCACGGCGACATGGTTGGCGCCATCAAGCAATCCTGGGCCTTCTCGCGAGGCGACGACGCCGACGCCATCCGGCTGGTCAAGCTGGTGATGGCCAGTCCACAGGACGTCAACCACCATGACCCGGCCGTTCCGCCGCCGCCGGCCGCGCCGCGCCTGGGCCAGATCAAGGCCCCGACCCTGGTGCTGGTGGGCGAGGACGACATCGCCGACAACCAGTCCCAGGCGGGCGTGGTGGAATACGGCGTCCCCGGCGCCAAGCGAGTGGTGATCCGCAACGCCGGGCACATGCTCTACATGGAACAGCCGGCCGCGTTCACCGACCTCGTGATCCCCTTCGCCGATGGGGCGGATAGCCAGCCCGCGCCTGCGAGTGGGCGCGGGTGATCAGGGATCGGCGACGACGAAGAAGCCCCACTCGACCCACCTGGCGCGGCTGCCCTGCGCCCCGCGCCAGGAACGGCGGGCCTCATCGAGGTCGAGCCCAAGTCGGGCCGAGACCTCGGCCAGGGCCGCCTCGACGCTGCGGCCGGCTTGCATCTCGGCCAGGAAGGCGTGCTGCGCCTCGCTCAACAGCACGGTGCGGGTGACATAGTCCGTCCGGACCAGGGCTATGTGGCTGGGCGCAGGCGCGGGCGGCGCTGGCGTCTCGCCCCGGCGCACGGCGTGATAATATTCGGCGACCGCAAAGCCATAGCCGCCCTGCGCAAAGGCGGGCTGGAGGCGTAGCATGGCGTCGGGCGTATCGGACGTGGCGAACGGCCGGCCCCCTCCCCCTTCTGCGCCCTCGGCGTCGAACATGGCGAAGACCGAATATTCGAAGCGGGCGAGGTCGATCATGAAGTCGACCCAGGGTTCGGACGCGTCGCTGTCGGGCCGGTTCGCCTTCATCCAGCCGGCGAAGCGGCGACCGAGATCGTAGAGCGTGTGCCGCACCGGCGGGCAGTCGCGGATATAGTCGGCGACGAAATCGTCGAACAGCGCGCGGCCGAGCGCGTGACACAGCGCCGGGAACTGCTCGCGCATACAGGCCGCGATGCGCAGGAAGTAGCCGCGTTGATAGACCGCCAACCCGGCGGCCGCGCCGAGCCGTCCGCCGTCGGCGAACAGCGCCTGCGCCGAAGCTGGATCGGCATTGGGAAGGACCAGCGCGTCGTGCATCCGGCGCTGCGCCGCAGCGAGCGCGGTCACGCCGCATCCTCGAGCATGGCGTCCATCGCCCGCGGCACCATGAAGCCGACGGGGTTGGAGACGCCCCCATCGCCCGCCTCGCGCGTCTCGCCCGCTTCGCACGCTTCGGCTGCAGACTCGCCCGCCATGTATCGCTCGGCCTTGCGCAGTTCGGCCAGGCAGGCTTCGAAGTCCGGAATCTGGTCGTCCCATTCCAGCAGGGTCGCGGCGCCGCCGGTTCGCGCCCAGGCGATGCGGAACAGTTCCCACACCTCGGCCCGTACCGGCCGGTCATGGGTGTCGATCACATGGGTCCCGAGATCCTGGTGTCCGGCCAGGTGCATCTGCACGACACGCTCGCACGGGAACGCCTCGAGATAGGCCACCGGATCGGCGCCGACGTTGAAGCAGCTGACATAGACGTTGTTCACGTCGAGCAGCAGCCCGCAGCCGGTTTCCTCCGTCAGCGCCCGAAGGAAATCCGGCTCGTCGAGCGTCGACTGGGCGAAACGGACATAGCTGCTGGGATTTTCCAGGATCAGCGGGCGTTCGAGATAGTCCTGCACCTGGCGAACGCGCGCGACCACGTGGGCGAGACTTTCCTCGGTCAGCGGCATCGGCAGCAGGTCGTGCGAATTGCGCCCGTTCACGCCGGTCCAGCACAGATGGTCGCTGACCCAGGCGGGGCGCACCTCGTCCGCCAGCCGCTTGAGCGCCGCGAGATAGCCAAGGTCGAGCGGATCGGTGCTGCCGATCGACAGCGAAACCCCGTGCAGCGCGAGCGGATAGCGTTCGGCGACCGCGCGGATCACCGCGCGCGGCCGCCCCCCGGAATCCATGAAGTTCTCGGAGATCGCCTCGAACCAGAGGTCCTGGCGATCGCCTGCCAGGATCGTCTCGAAATGCACGCTGCGCAGGCCCAGCCCCAGGCCCAACCTGGGGAGGCCGAACTGCGCCAGGCCGGTCAGCGCCGCCTCAGCTGCAGCCACCGGCCCCGCTCATCGCGCTCGATCCGCACGCGGTCATGTTCCCGCGCGCCTCGTTGTCCTGGGAAATCCACAGATAGGTCGGCCCGGTCGCCGCGAACGCCGCGGGCGCGGGGCCCGGCGTCGCGGGCAGCGGCTGTGTAGACGCGATCGCGCCCGCGACCTGCTGCGTCTTGAGCGCCGCCTGCGTCGCCTTCCAGTTCGCCTCGAACACCGCCCGCGCGCGCAGCCACACACTCTGGCCCTGGTTCGGCCCGTTGGTGCTGAAGCGCTCGGCGTTGATCGGGGTCGCGCACGAGCCCTGCGAGCGGCAGGCGTTGGCGCCGGGATTGTTCATCTCCTCGCCGGTGCCGTAGAGGCCGCAGCCGCCCTGTCCCTTGCATTCGTTCTGGACGTGGCAGGTGTGGTCGGCGCCGGTCGAGCAATAGCCCTGGCCGGCGCAGGCGTTCGGCCCCGCACCGCCCGGGGGGCCGGCAGCGCCGAACCGGTCCGATCCTGCACAGGCATTGAGCCCCATGCAGGCATGGAGCGACATGCCCTGGGGCTGCGCGCCGATCGTGGTCGGGAAGTCGGGCTCGCTGGCATAGGGATACGGCGTCGGCACGGGAACGCCGGCAGGCGGCGCGGGCGTCGGCTTCGGAGTGGCGCACATAGCCATGGGAAGTTCCTCTTGCGCGGGGGCGTCAGCGTTGCGGGGCGGTGGCCCAGTACGGGCCGACATCGGGCAGGTGCATCGGATGGCCGTCGGCGCTGGTCTTGGTGATGGCGACGCCGACATAGTAGATGACGTTCTGCATCACGCTGACGAGATCGCCGTCCTTCTCGATCTTGGCGGCCGTCGCGGCGAAGGCCTGGGTATCGAGCGCCTCGGCGACCCGATCGGTCGCCTCGTTCGCGCTCAGCTGGCCGATGATCGCCTTGGCCGCCTCGATCGCCTTATTCCCATAGGCCGTCAGCCCCGCGAACGAATTCACCCGCAAGCCCAGCGATACGTTCTCGAAGGTCGGCCCCATGACCGTGCCGGCATAGGGGCCGCTGTTGATCGGGATCTGGCGGATGGTGCGGATATATTTGTCCAGCACCCAGATCATCGAGCGGTGCAGCCCCTCGTTGAAGAACAGCTTCTGGTTCTCTGGCGGCACCAGATAGACCGTCTCGGTCATGACCAGCATGTACTGGAAGCACGCGCTGCAGAAGTTCGCGATGTCCGAATAGAGCGGCGGATAGCTCGCCGCGACCGGACTGTCGGGCATGTTCACCAGCACGCCCGCCGCCATCAACGCCTTTTGCGTCACCGCCGGCTGAATCACCTTTGCAGGCGCCGGCGGCTGTTTCGGCCGCTGCTCGGTCGTGCCCTCATAGTCGGCGAACTGCGCCTGCAAGGTCAGGAACTTCACATAGTGCGACTCTTCCAGCTTGGAGGGATCGTCATCGGGGCTGGGGCCGACACTTGGGATCGGCACGCCCTCGCCCTGGTCGCAGATGGTGTCGATGGCGATGGCGGCGTCCTGGATCGACTGCACCGCGACCAACTGGGTCTGGCCGGCATGGCTGTCGGCATAGTCGGGATAGACCGCCGCGGCCGCGGCCCCCTGCATCGGATCGGCCCAGCCAGGCTTGGGCGCGGGCGGCGCAGGTTTCCAGGGATCGAAGCCGGCCTTGGGATAGACCGTGTCGACGTTGTTCGGCGAATAGTTGAACGGCTGGATGGCATAGGCCGCCGAGCCCTGCTGGAAGTCCGCATCGGTCAGGAACTTGGTGCTCAGCAGGCAGCGGATATAGGAATAGAACTGGCCGATCGTGTCCCAGTTGCTGTCCTGCGGCGCGGCGTTCCACTGCTCGGGATATTCGATCTGGAGGAAGTGCCAGAGCTGCTCGAAGCCGAGCTTGCCCAGCGGGATCTGCACCGCGGTCTGCCCGTCGGGGCCCACCGGCCCGGTCGGGTTGTGATAGGGCAGCCCGGTCGGATAGGCGCCCGGCGCCTGCTGGTAGAGCTGCGGCGCGACGCCCATCGAGAACAGGATGTTCGACGACAGCGACATGTGGAGCATCTCCTCCACCGCCACGCTCATGATGATCCCGCCGGCCTTGTTGGCGTAGAGCTGGGCGTCGCTGATCGTTTCGCCGCTCTCGTTGTTCCGGACGAGCGAATAGTAGGTGTAGAGATAGATCGGGATCGTCGCGAGTTCGATCTGGATCGCGGTCTGCAGATCGGCCTTCAGCCGTTCAAGCACCTGCTGGCGAGACCATTTGGCGTTGAGCGTCTCGACAAACGCCAGTTCGGCCGGCGTAAGCGGCGTGACTGGATCAGGCGTTCCCATGGTGCCCCCTCAGGTCCGGATGATGCTGGAAACGGGCACGCCCCAAGCGAACGCAACCGCCCGTTACGCGCCCCAGCATATTGAACTACCCACCGGCGACAACAGCGAAATGCAACCCTGACGAACAAGTTTGTGCGACGTCGGCTCATCGCCTCGGCCTCGCTGGCCGCCCGCCCTCACCACCCCGGTTTGACAACACACCGGCGCGAGTCCCTCATGGTCGCGCGTTCTTCGTGTGCGACCCGGAGAGGGGTGTTGAGTGAGCTATCTCACCGCCGCGCTGATCGTCGTCATCACCGCCGCCGCGGCCGCCGTGACCAGCTACATCGTCGGCCGCGCCGTCCCGCTCCAGGCGCGCCTCAATCACCATGAGGTCGGCTCGCAGGTGTTCCTGCAGCTTGGCGTCATGTTCGCCGTGCTGCTGGCGTTCGTGTTCAGTGAGGTGTGGATCCAGTACAATACGGCGGATCAGGCGATCAACGGCGAGTGCGGGGCGTTGCATGGGGCCGCGATACTGGCCAACGCCCTGCCTGACGCCGCCGGGCGCCCGGTCAACCGAGCCATCGTGGTCTACACCAAGGCGGTGATGGAGAAGGAATGGCCGCTGATGGCCCAGCGGCGCCGGAGCCCCGAGGCGGCGCAGGACTTCCGCGTCGTGTTCGATCTGGCCGCCCGGCTGCACTCGGCGCAGCCGAGCGACGTCGCGATTCAGAGCCAGATTCTGTCGCTGCTCTCCCAGGCGCATGGCTACCGGGAAACGCGGACATTTCAGGTCAGGCGAAGCCTGCCCCTGGCGATGTGGGTCGTGCTCAGCGGGCTGGCCCTGTTCCTGATCGGCTTCGTCCTGTTCGCCGGGATCGAGGGACCTGGCCACATGCTGTTCGCCAGCGCCTTCACCGGGTGCACCGTCATGGTGCTCGTCCTGGTGCGGCTGCTGGACTTCCCGTTCGAGGGCGCGCTGGCCTTGTCGAATTCCGACTTCGTCCAGGTGCTGGACGGGATCTCGAACCTGGTGGCCGGCAGGTAGGATGGCTCAGGTTTTCGGGCAATCGTCTGGCGCCGGCGCCCCGGCGAAGCGGTCGGCGATCCAGGCGATGACGCTCAAGGCGCTCCGCATCGCCGCCACGCCGTGGCCCACGCCGGGCATGGTCATCAAGGTGACACGGCTGCCCGCCGCGCAGAGCTTGCCCATATAGGCCCGGGTCACGGCCGGCTGGACCACCGGGTCGGCGTCGCCTTGGGCCAGGAAGACCGGAAGGCTCGGCGGCAGCACGCCGATGGAGTTCTCGGCCAGCAGCGAGCGCCAGGGCTCGCTCGACGCCAGGTTGGGCGTCTTGAGGAACCGCTGCTCCAGCACCCGCGAGACGCGCTTCCTCGGCCGGATGTCGACCGGGGATTCCAGACAGAGGTTGGCGAGCCTGTCGATGACCGGCAGGGCCGCGGGATCGACCACCTTGTCGAGCGGCGCGCCGTACACCTGCGACCACGACCACAGGGTCATGGCCAGCAGGTTCTTGCCGCCCGGCGAGTTCACGTCATCGCGCATCAGGGCGCCGAGGTCGGTGGCCGGGGCGGCTGCGGCGACGCCGGCCAAATGCAATTCCGGAGCGTAGTTGCTCGCCAGAAGCCCGGCATAGAGCACCGCCTGGCCGCCCTGCGAATGGCCCCACAGCGCCACGTCGCCGTCTTTTTGGCCAGTCAGGTTCCGCGCCGCCCTTACGGAGTCGAGCACCGCCCTGCCCTCGCTGACCCCGACCAGGTAGGGATGCGACCGGCCGGCCCCCAAGCCAGGGTAGTCGGTCGCCGTGACGATGTAGCCGCGCCGGATCATGGTCCGAAGGCCCATGATCTGCTGGAACCTGAATACCGCCAGCGAAGGTCCGCATTGCGGGACGATGCCGCTGGTGGGGTGGGCCCATGCCACGATCGGTCGCCCGCCTGCGGGCGCCGGGCTGACGGGGACGATGATCGTGCCGGAGACCGCGATCGGTTCGCCGTGCAGACCTATCGAGCGGTAGAGCACCCGATAGTCTGTGGCGCCGTTGCGGTCGCCCCGGGTCACCTGCTTGCGGATCACCGATCCAGGCGGGCCGACGAGATCGGCCGGGCTCGTCCGATAGAAGGCGTCCTGCGCCATCGCGGCCTGGGCCCCGATGCAGGTCGTCAGCGCGAGCGTTGTCGTCAGAAAACCGCGAACCAGCGCGCGGATCGAATTCGGCTTGCGGAGCATCGGCTCAGTCCACAGTCACACGGCCGTCGGCCGGACTGTAGCACGCGGCGGCGAGCCGAACCTCCCTGCCCGCGGGGCTTGCATCTGTGGCATTGGCGTCGGCCGCGATCTTTGACTACCGTTCAGCAGGCTCGCGAGGAAACGCCTCGCGCCTGGGGGAATTCGCCAACATGCTCGATCGGCGCCAACTGCTCGCGTCCGCCGCCGCCGCGGCCGTGTCCATCCCCGCGCAGGCCGCACTTGGAGCGGACAGGTCGGGCCAGGGAGCGAAGCTCACCACCCTGCTCGACGCGTTCTGGATCGAGGAGCTTCAGCGTGACCCTCAGCGCGCGACCGAGCTTGGGTTGGATACGGGCGCCAATGCGCCGCTGAAGCACCGGCTGAAGGACGTCAGCCGCGCCGGCATCGAAGGCGACCGGGCCGCGGCGGCGAACCAGGCGCAACGCCTGGCCGCGATCGACCGGAAGGCGCTGACCGGCATGGACGCGGTCAACTACGACACCGTCGCCTACATGGTCGAATCCACCCGTCGCGTGCTGGCGCTGGACATGGGCGGCACGGACGGCTTTTCGCCCTCCTGCTACGTGCTGAGCCCGATCACCGGGGCCTATCAGGGCGTACCGGATTTCCTGGAGAACAAGCACAAGGTCGAGGATGCGGAAGGCGCCGAGGCCTATCTCGACCGCATGAAGGCGTTCGCGGGCGCGCTCGACGACAATACCGAGCGCTTCCGCCACGACGTGGCCAAGGGCGTGCTGCCGCCGGACTTCCTAATCGATATCACCCTGACCCAGATGGGACAGATCAACGTCCCGGCCGCGCAATCACGCGTAGTGACGAGCCTGGCGCGTCGCGCGGCCGACAAGGGCCTGCCCGCGCGCTATGCCGAGGCGGCGGCGCATCTGCACGAGACCATGATCCTGCCGGCGCTCGACCGCCAGATCGCCACGGTGAAGGCGGCGCGCGCCCAGGCCGGGCACGTCCCGGGGATCTCGCGCTTCAAGGACGGCGAGGCCTTCTATGAAGCCAACCTTCGCTACACCACCACGACCTCGATGACGCCGCAGGAGGTGCATCAGCTCGGGCTGGACGAGGCCAAGGAGATCGGCGCGCGCCTGGACGTACTGCTGAAGGCGCAAGGCCTGACCCAGGGCTCGCTCGGCCAGCGGGTGCAGGCGCTGTACAAGGACCCGTCCCAGTTCTACGCCAATACGCCCCAGGGCAAGGCCGAGCTCCTAGCCTATCTGCAGGCCAAGCTCGAAGCCGTGAAGGCGCGCCTGCCGACCGTGTTCGATCGCCTGCCGCCCTACAAGGTCGAAGCGCGGGCGGTGCCGGAGGCGATCGATTCGGGCGCGCCTGGGGCCTATTCCGAGCCGCCCTCGCTCGACGGCTCGCGGCCGGGCTACATCCGCTTCAACCTGCACGACACGGCGGAGTGGCCGCGCTGGAACCTCGACACGACGCTCTACCATGAGGGCCTGCCGGGGCATCAGCTGCAGATGGGCCTGGCCCTGCAATCGACCGAAATCCCGATCCTTCGCCGCAACATGTATCTGTCAGCCTACGGCGAGGGCTGGGCCCTGTACGCCGAGCAGCTGGCCAACGAGATCGGCATGTACGACGACAGCCCCCTGGGCCGCATCGGCTGGCTGAAGGGGCAGATGTTCCGCGCCGGGCGCTGCATCGTCGACACCGGCATGCACACCATGGGCTGGAGCCAGGAACAGGCGGTCCAGACCCTGGGCGAGCTGACGGGCGACGCGGTCGGCTTCACCACCCGCGAAGTCAACCGCTACTGCGCCATCCCGGCCCAGGCCTGCAGCTACAAGATCGGCCACACCTATTGGGTGGCCCAGCGCGCCCGCGCGAAGGCGGCGCTGGGCGCCAAGTTCGATATCAAGGCCTTCCACGACGCAGGCCTCCTGGCCGGCGCCATGCCGCTGGACGTGTTGGGGCGGCGGGTGGACGACTATATCCGCACGGAGAACGCCTAACGCGACGGCGTCTGGGCGGTCGCTCAATGCCTTCGCCGAGAGTTCCCGCCCATTCCCCGGACGTCTAGCTAGTCCTCAGCCTTGCGCAGGTTGACGGCGGACTCGCGCCCGTCTCGCCCCTGCTCCACGTCGTAGCTCAGACGATCCCCATCCTGGGGATCTCCGTGGCCGGCGGCTTCGACGGCGCTGACGTGGAGAAACACGTCCTTAGCGCCGCCGTCGGGGGCAATGAAACCAAAGCCCTTGGTCGCGTTATACCACTTCACAGTACCAGTCGGCATGCCATGCTCCATTGTGCGCCGGGGGGGAAACGCCCAGCTCTACAGTTGTATCCTCGCCTCCGCGACTGGGCGACCCCTCTCGGGCTCATCCAGCCTCGGCAGCAACAGTGGCGATCCAGATGAGGTGTCGAGCGCCGCGTTGCAAACCACTGCGGCCCACCACCTCTTCGACCTCGAAGCCCGCTACGCGTAGACGGCGCACGAAGGCCGCGCTGGGCGATGCGGACCACACCGCCAGAACGCCGCCCGGCCGCAAGGCGCGGCGAGCGGCCGCCAGGCCGGCCTCGTCGTACAGGCTTCCGTTGGCCGGGCGGACCAGCCCGTCGGGGCCATTGTCTACATCCAGCACGATCGCATCGTACGCCGAGGTCTTGGATCTGATCTGCCCGCCGACATCCTCCTCGATGATCCGGACGCGTGGGTCTTCAAGACTGCCTCGAAACACTTCAGTCAAGGGGCCCCGGGCCCAACTCACCACCTCAGGCAGGAGTTCGGCTACGGTGACCGTCGCGGACGCGCCAAGCTCCGCCAGCGCGGCGCGCAGCGTGAAGCCCATTCCCAAGCCCCCGATCAGCACTTGGGGAGCGCTCTTGTCGCGCAGGCGGCCACAGGCTGCGATCGCCAGAGCGATCTCGGAGCCGCCGCGTCGACTGTTCATCAGCTCCGTGGCGCCGACCATGATCGAGAACTCTGAGCCGCGCTGCATGAGGCTCAGGTCTTCACCGCCGGGCGCGGTCGCCACGGCCAGCTTGGCCCAGCGGATCATCTAAGGGCGCGCCGAAGCCGGGCGGCGTCAGAGCCCCCCGTCATCCCGGGTAGACCTGTGAATCGATACGTCATGCGGCTCCATACACGAGCTTATCGTCCGACGCCCCTCTAGAAGGCGGCGAACCAAGGGAGCGATCGCCGCCCCCACCAGCCTGAAGCGTCAGCCGCCGGTCGCATCCACGACGATGACGACCATTTTGCCCCGGGACAGCGGCTCCCATCCCGCCGTGATGGCGGATGTGATGGCTTTCGCCACGAGGCTCGGCGCGATCTGCGAGGGCTGGAGTTGCGGCGCGCCTAGCCTGGGTCGCGCGCCCGCTGGAAACTCCAGCACGGCCTCACGCTGCCCCTCCTTGTGACGCACAGCGATCGCCATGCCGGTCCAATCCGCCGGACCGCCCGACCACTGGGGCCGGCGTTGAAGCCGCCAGACATAGGCCTCCCCGTCGACCTCGATCTCAAACTCAAAAATCTGCTTGGTTCGCGCCATCGCAGGGAGTTAGCCCGGTAAGCGCGCCCAAGCTACCCCCCTCCCCTATGTCGGGACCGTCGCCGCCCTTACGCGCCGGTGAAGTGCTCCGGCGCGAGGTCCAGGCAGGTTTGGTCCAGCGCGCACACGAGCGCGAGCTGGACGTGCGCCTTGGGCAGCTCGTAGCGGAAGAAATAGCGGCAGGCGGCGAGCTTTCCCGCGTAGAACGCCTGATCGGACATTCCCCCGCTCGCCCGGGTGGCGGCCAACGCCTGCTCGAGCCAGAGCCAGGCGACCACGACATGGCCGAATGCATCCAGATAGAGGGTGGCGTTGGCGAGCCCCGCATTCAGGTCGGCGCAGGCCAAGGCTGTGGCGGTGGTGTCGACGAGCGTCTCGGCGGCGGCCTTCAGGGCGGCGGCTTCAGCCTTCAGCCCCTCCACCGCCTCGGCCTCGCCGATGCTCTCGCACATGCGCGCCAGCAACAGTTTCAGGGCCGCGCCATCGTTCATGCGCACCTTGCGGCCCAGCAGGTCCAGCCCCTGGATGCCGTAGGCGCCTTCGTGGATGTGGTTGAGCCGGTTGTCCCGGTAGAAGCGCTCCACCGGATAATCCCGGGTGTAGCCGTAGCCGCCCAGCACTTGGATCGCCCACTTGTTGGCCTCCAGGCAGTGCGGAGGGCCACGACTTGGCCACCGGGGTCAGCAGATCAAGCAGGAGGGCGAGTTGCGCCCTTTCCGCCGGGTCGGCGCTCGCCTTTTGCTGGTCGACCAACAGGGCGCAGAAACTGCACAGCGCCAGCGCCCCTTCCACCGCGGCCTTCTGGGCCATGAGCATACGCTTGACGTCGGCGTGCTCGATGATCGGGACCTGAGGCGACGATGGGTCCTTGTCCTGGGGGCGACGGCCCTGCCGCCGTTCGCGCGCGTACTCCAGCGAATAGAGAAAGCCCGCCAGCCCCGACATGGTGGCGCCGTGCCCGACGCCGATCCTGGCTTCGTTCATCATGTGGAACATGTAGGCGAGCCCCTTGTGCTGCTCGCCCACCAGGAACCCGACCGTCTCGCCGCTTTCGCCGAAGTTCAGCAGGCAATTGGTCGTGCCACGGTGACCCATCTTGTGATTGAGCCCCGCCAGTTCGATCCCGTTGCGGCCGCCGAGCGATCCATCCGCCTCGACCCGGTGCTTGGGGACCAGGAACAGCGAGATGCCCTTCACACCGGGCGGGGCGTCGGGCGTGCGGGCCAGCACCAGATGGACGATGTTTTCCGTGATCTCGTGGTCGCCGCCGGAGATCCACATCTTGCTACCGGTCAGCCGCCAGCTGCCGTCGCCGCGCGGCTCGGCGCGGGTGGTGATGTCGGACAGAGAAGAGCCCGCCTGCGGCTCCGATAGGCACATGGTGCCAAGCCAGCGCCCCTCGAGCAGCGGCGGCAGGAAGCGACGCTTCTGCTCTTCGGACCCGAAGGCCGCGATCAGGTTGGCGTTGGCGATGGTCAGGAAGCTGTAGTTCGCCACCCCGAGGTTGGCGGCGGAGAACATGCCGTTCATGGCCATGGTCACCACGAAGGGAAGCTGCAGCCCCTCATGCGCCGCGTCCATGCCGGCGGCGAAAAGGCCGGCCTCGGCGTAGGCGCGCAGCGCCTCGCCCACCTCGGGCATGATCTCCACCTTGCCGTCGACGAACCTGGGCTCGTTGGCGTCGAGCGCGGCGGCGAAGGGCAGGTATTTCTCCTCCGCGATGGCCTGGGCGGTGTCCAGCACACCCGTCACCGTATCGCGATCCAGGCCTGCGTAGCGCTCGGTCGAGAACAGGCGGTCGACGCCGAAACATTCGAACAGGAGGAAGTCGAGATCTCGACGATTGACGATGCTGGACATGGCGACCTGCTTGGGAAGCTCAGTTGAAACGCTGGTTAGATGTCAAAGCGCGGTCATGCCGCCGTCAACGGCAAGCGTCTGACCCGTGATGTGCGCGCCGGCGTCGGAGGCGAAAAGCAGGGCCAAGCCCTTGAGGTCGTTCTCGCCGCCCAGAGCACCGCGCGGGGTCATGGCGAGCAGTTTCTCGCCATGCTCGTCGAGGGCGGCGTTGGTCATCTTGGACGGGAAAAAGCCGGGCGCGATGGCGTTGACCGTTATCCCCCGGGCGCCCCACTCGGCGGCCAGCGCTCGGGTCAGGCTGATCACGCCGCCCTTGGACGCATTGTAGGCCGCCGTGCCCGCCATCCCTGGAAGGTTGCCGATCAGCCCGGCGATGGAGGCGATGTTGACCACGCGCCCATAGCCCTGGGGCAGCATGGCGCGGGCCGCCACTTCGCGGGTCAGGTCGAACAGGCGGTTGAGGTTCAGGTCCATGACCTTGGACCAGCCATGCGCCGGATAGGCTTCGGCCGGGCCGCCCCAAACCGTCCCGGCGTTGTTGACCAGGATGTCGATGCGCCCGGTCAACGCCAGGGCGTCGTCGACGAGCGGCGGGATCGAGGCCGGGTCGGCCAGGTCCGAGACGATGGTGGTGCAGGCGACCCCGAGCGCTTCGAGGTGGGCATTGGCCTGCGCCAATTCCTGCGGCTTGCGCGCCGTGATGACGACATGGGCGCCGAACTCGCCCAGCGCCTCGGCCATCTGCAGACCGATGCCGCGAGAGGCGCCCGTGACGATGGCCACGCGACCCGAGAGATCGAACAGACGATGCAGTGTGTCGGTCACGCGCGATCTTCCTTGAGATGGGCGAATAATGGGTTCGATGGGGGCGAGACGCCGTGCGCCTCGATCATCGCCTGGACGCGTGATCCCTTTCGGGGTCGTAGCCCACCACCTCGCCGAGATCGAAGCCGCAGACTTCGTATCCGCGGCGGAAATCGACGATGTGGCGGCGCATCCAGAGTTCGGCCTGTTCGCTACTGCGCGCTTTCAGCGCTTCGATGACGTGCCGATGCACCTGCATGAGGCGTCGAGGCCCGATCTCGTGATTACGAGGATGGGCGAACAGGGTGGCCAGGGCGGGATAGAACAACTGTGAGATCGGCTCGCGCGCCAGCAGCAGGGCCTTGTTGCCGGCGATCTCCGCCACCATCGTGTGAAATTCTATGTCCAGGGCGATGATGGAATTTCCGGCCGCAAACTCTTCCTCCATTCTTTGAAGATTGTCTTCCAGCCGTGCGATCTCGTCATCTTCGACCTTGCCCGCGGCGCGCGCAGCAGCGCTCGGCTCCAACGACATCGAGGCCTCCCAGAGTTCCCCGATCGTGACACGCTGCATGATCAGGGCGCGCGAGGCGCGAGGCGCAAGCTCCGCGTAGTGCGGGGCCTTGACGAAAAGCCGCCTCCCGCCCTCGCGCCGAACCAGGCCGCTGTCTTCCAGCAGCCTCAGCCCCTCGCGGACGGTGTGCCGCGCCAGGCCGAATTGCTCGGCGAGATCCGTCTCGGTCGGCAACTGATCCCCCGCGTCCAGACGACCGCTGAGGATCTGCTTCTCAATAGCCTCGTAGACGATCCGGTAGGCGGGAATCGCTGTGACGCGGTCGAACATGGGCGCTCCGTTTGAGGGACCGTAGCACCCCGTCCGGCTTAGCTCCAATGTCGGATTGTTCAACAATACAATTGACTCACAAGTGAATGAATAGGAGCCTCCTCCTCAGGCGCCGAAGAGCGCGAGCCGAAGTCGGCAGGGGGAAGACCATGAAGATCCACGCGCTGTGGCTGAGTGCGTCCGTAATTTCGCTGGCATGGTGCGACCTAGCGGGCGCACAGGTATCGACGCCGCCGAACACCGCGCAAAGCTCACCCAACGCCTCTTCTGCAAGCACCAGCTCGACGAGCGCGGTGTCCGAAGTCGTGGTCACCGGCGAGCGCCGGACCACCAATCTCCAGACCACCGCCATCGCCGCGACAGTCCTCAACCAGGATCAACTGCTCAAGAACGGCATCCTCACCGTCGATCAACTGCAGTTCGTCAGCCCCTCGCTCGCCGTCGACAACTTCGGCCAGGGCGACAACATCGACATCCGCGGCATCGGCAAGGGCGAACACAACAGCCAGACCCTGACCGGGGTCATCACCTATCGCGACGGGGTCGCGACCTTCCCGGGCTACGCCCAGGAAGAGCCCTACTACGACATCAGCAGCATCGAGATCCTGCGCGGGCCGCAGGGCACCTTCAGCGGCCAGAGCGCCACCGGCGGGGCGATCATCGTCAACACCCAGGACCCGAAGATCAACGGCGGGTACAACGGTTATCTCTACGGCCACTTCGGCAACTATGACGACGGTGGCCTGCAGGGCGCGGTGAACCTGCCGATCAACGACACCCTCGCCGCGCGCGTCGCCTTCAATACGGAGACCCGCGACAGCTTCTACCATCTGACGGGAGAGACCGGCGATCCGAACCTGTATTGGGGCAGCGCCCGGTTCTCGCTGCTCTGGACCCCGACGCCCCAGCTCAGGGTGCTGCTCAAGACCGACTACAGCTATCTCGACAACGGCGGCTACTTCGGCGATCCGCTCGTCACCAACGGCCAGGCGACGCCGACCAACAACCTGTTCGACGTCACGGTCGATCCCAATATCAAGACCGTCGCCAGGGACGAGATCATCCGGCAGGTCGTGAAGGTCGACTACAAACTCGCCGACGGCATCGACCTCCGCTCCGTTTCGGGCTTCCAGCAAGCCAGCGACGCCTGGAAGCAAGGTCTCGGCTCGGCGGAGGTGTCCATTTCAGAGCGCGTCCCCGTCAGGATCTGGTCCCAGGAGTTCAACGTGATCTCTCCGGACCGAGGTCCGGTCACCTGGATACTCGGGACCTATTTCACCCACAGCCACTACAGCTTCCCGAACTTTGACGTGGGCTTCCCGCCGGGCGTGACGGACACGCTGCTCAACGGCGACAACCTGACCCACAGCTATGCCGGCTTCGGCCAGGTGAGCATCAACCTGCCCGCCGGCTTCCAGCTTCAGGCAGGCGCGCGATATTCGGTCTGGAGCTCAACCAACCAGGGCCTTTACTCCATACCGGAGTTCGCGCCGTTCTTTGACCAGTCCCAGGACCAGCGGACGCATGGAAACAACCTGACCGGCAAGGTCACGCTGAACTGGAACCTGGACAGCGCCAACTTCCTCTACGCCTTCGTCGCCACGGGTGCGAAGCCGGGCGGCTTGAACACGTCGCTGTACGCCGGGCCCACGGTGCCGATCCCGGCTCCGTTCCGCCAGGAATACGTGGTGGACTACGAGATCGGCTGGAAGTCGCGCTTCTTCGACAATCACCTGCGCACCCAGCTCGGCGCCTATTACAACGACTTCCACCACTTCCAGGTCAGTCTGCCGATCCCCAACGATCCGCAGTTCTCGACCGAGCAGAACGACCCCAACCCCACCAAGCTCTACGGGGTGGAAGCCTCGGCCCAGGCGGTGTGGGGCGGCCTTTCGGTCAACGCCAGCCTCGGCCTGGAGCACACCGCGCTTGGCCAGTTCTATGCCGAGGACAGCCGCATCGCCATCGGCGGCGTCTGCAATCCCAGCACCGGCCCGGCGTCGACCTTCTGCATCAACCTGGCCAGCCACCCGCAGACCTATGCGCCGGACGTCACCTACAACTTCCAGACCCAGTACGACTACAAGCTGAACGACAGGGATACGGTGACGCCCGCCGTCAACTTCGCCCACGTCTCTAGCCAGTGGGGCACGGTCTTCGACAATTCTTCCCAGGGCGACTACCTGGCGCCCCGCAACATCCTCGGCGCGTCGCTGGCCTGGACCCACGGCAGCTTCACCACCACCCTTTACGGCACCAACCTTAACGACGACCACTATGTCAGCGCGCTGGTCACGCCGATCCGCGTCGCCGGGGCTCCGCGCCAGTTCGGCATCAGCGTGCTGAAGTCGTTCTGACCGGGCCTCGACGGGGCCGCCCTTGCGCCAGGTTCGCGCCTATTCCGTTGAAAAAGTTCGGTTGTCGCTGGGGGCTGGCGCTGATTCACTGAGGTGATCAGAGCGGGGTGGCGGCGATGATGGGCGAGCGTCGGACGGGCCAGG
>FSXV01000149.1_pt1 | contig 145204 bp, 132 predicted proteins | sample 1638401 | NCBI WGS metagenome assembly FSXV01 (sample SAMEA3914788, study PRJEB12502) | metagenome | biome: forest; material: soil | place: Canada | collected 2011-07-03 | depth 0.1 m | reverse complement strand
GGTCAGGATCGGCGCCAGCGCGCTCAGGCTTCCCGTATCGGGGACGGCGCCATAACGGCCGAGCTCGGCCCCCGAGGCGCGGACGATCTCCGCGGGATAATCGCTCAAGAGCTCCGGCCGCTTGGTGGCCTGCACCACGACCTGCGAAACCGTGGCCCGCGGCGGCTCCACAGCTTTCGGCGCCGGAGGCGGCGCGCGCGTGATCTGCCAGCTGTTCGGTCCGGTTCGCACAAGACCCACGCCGGCATCTCGCGCGAGGCCGCTGAAAACCGCCGCTGGAGACCCTTCCAGATGAAGCGCCGGCAGCCGGATCGCCAGCAGGCTGGCATCGAAAGCGCCGACGCTGGCGCCTGTCTTGTCGCAAAGGGTCGCGATCGCCGAGCCAAGCAAACCGGGCGGCAGGTCGAGGCGCAGGCGTGGCGCGCCAGCGGCCGCCGCACCTCCCCCTCCCAACAGAACCGCTAAGCTACTGACGCTGCAAAGGATCGTGCGCAGAACTGAGTACCCACACCTCGCCATCGCGCGCGACCGTCAGGCCCATCGCGGGCGCCACATTGCGAAGGGCCTGACCTGGGTCGCCTCGCAGGGTGAGCGCGCCCGAAAAGCGTTGGCCCGCGACCTGCGGAGCCAGGCGGATCTCAGCGCCCGTGATCTCTGCGATGTCCGCGACGACATCGGACATCGGCGCATCGACGTAGTTGAGCCGTCCCCGCTGCCAGCCGGTCGCCACCTCCGGGGAAATCGCATCGAACTCGGCCGCTGCGCCACCGCCGAAGCGAAGCCGCCGCCCCGCGACCACCTCCACCGGGGCGCTGGCGCCATCCACCTGGACCTCCCCCTCGACCACGGCGAGGGTGTTGCGTCCATTGCGGCGGCGCAGGTCGAAGATGGTGCCCACATCGACCACCGTGGCCCCGCCAAGCCGTACAGTGAACTGGCGCTTGGGATCGTGCACGACGCTGAAGGTCGCCTGCCCTTCCTCGAGTTCGACATGGTGGGCGGCCGCATCGATCACCAGCCGCGTCGCGCCCGCGACCGCCACCTGGGTCCCATCCGCAAGGCGAAGATCGCGCCGCTCACCGGGGCGGGTCGCGATGATCATCGCGGCCGAGGACGCGCCAGCCGTGGGCCGCCTGGCGAAATTGAGCCCGACGGCGCCAAGACCGACAACCAGCACAACGCTCGCGGCGAGCAGGCCCAATTGCGGCCCAGCCAGACGAACGGGCGGCCGGGAACGCGGCTTGGACAACTGGATCGGTGGGGCCGGTCGCACCGTTTCGAGCGGATGACCCCGCAGCTCACGCGCCGCGGCGGCCACCTCGGCATCCAGCGAGGCCAGCCGGAGATAGCTGGCGGAATGGCGCTGATCCAATTCCAGCCAGTCGCTCAGCGCTTCCCAGTCCTTGAAGCCGCGATGTTGGACGCGTTTCGTCCACTCGAGGGCTTCAGCCTCGATCTCATCGTCCCGGGTCATGATCGCCCTCATAACCTAAGGACCTCGCGGCGCCAGTCATCCCTCATCGCCCCCTCTCCTTGAACGCGAGCAGGGCGCGATAAGCGGCGCTCAAGTCCTTTTCGACCGTGCTGAGGCTGACGTTCAGTTCGGCGGCGATGCGGCGCTGATCGATCCCGTCGACGCGGTAACGGTAAAACACACGGGCGGCGCGGTCGCCGAGCCCACGCAGTATCTTATCGACCATCGCCAATCGCTCACGCGCGACCAGCCGCCGTTCCGCGACGGAATCCTCGACGCCGTTCTGGTCTCGACCGTGCACATAACCCCAGTCGGCCTCACGCACGAGCCGTCGGGTCGCACCCAACGTCCAGCTCAGAGCCAGGTTGTGCGCCATCCGGAAAAGATAGGCCTGCGGGTCATCGATATCCGACGCGTCGGTTGTGCAGGCTCTCACCCAGAGTTCCTGCAGAATATCGTCGGCTTCCACGCTTGGCATACTGGAGACCAGCCCCCGAAGGAACCTGGTCAACTGCCTTCGGTTAGCGGCGAATACATCGAGCAACTCGGAAGAAACGATATAGTCCGCATCCCCCCCAACCAAATTCGTCCCCAATATCCATTATTATTTTTTTACAAGCTCAAATACCAAAACAGGGTTCTTTCAGCTTGGCAATCGCGGCAATTTGACCTCACCCACAACGTTACAATATCGCACCGTATATGCGGTTCGCCATATCGGGATTGGGGCGGCGCAGTCCTTGCCAAAGCGGTTTCGCATCGTCAGCGACGGCCTCGCCTCGCCCCAGCCGCGCTCGCTGAACTTAGCCTTCCCCACCCGCTCAAGCTCGCGCAGAACGGGTACACGGCGCCTTAGCAGTCGACCGCTTCCATTCAACGAAATGATAGCTGTCGCATAACGACCATTCCCCCACTACGCTTAACGACGCAGTATAGTTCGAGCGCATCCAAGCTTGCCGACAACCGTTTGATGCGCGCTCGTCATTGCAGAATTAACGAGCAGCCAGTTTCCGGGTGGGATCGCAAGCTCTGCTGTCAGCCGGGCCGCAGACCGGACGACCACCCCGGTCTCGGTCACTTCGAATTTTGAGCGCTTATCTATTCACAAGACGCAGGGGTCAGGGAGCGATACGATGAGCCACGACCAACTTGCTTCATCAACGCGCCGCAAACTCATTCTTACGGCGACCGCCGTTACCGCCGTCGCCGCGGCGAGCGTGCCTGGTGGCGGCGTGGTTGCGGCGGCGAGCACTGAAGAAGGCGGAAAGGGCATGAATTTTGATCGCGCCAATACGGCGATAGTCTTTATCGACCCACAAAACGACGTCCTCAGCCCGCACGGTAAGAATTGGGCCGCGGTTGGTGAGAGCGTGACGGAGAACAGAACCGTCGAAAACATGGAGCGGATTTTCAAAGCCGCCAAAGCACTCAGATATCGGGTGTTCATTTCCCCGCACTATTTCTACCCGACCGACAAGCAGTGGCATTTCAACGGCCCATTGGAACAGGACGAATTTCAAACGGGAACCTTCGCCCGGTCGGGCGCCCTGACGCTGGCGGGGTTCGAAGGCTCGGGCGCCGACTGGCTCGATCGCTTCAAGCCCTACATCAACGATGCGGAAACGGTGGTGGTGAGCCCGCACAAGGTGTTTGGCCCGCAAACCAATGATCTGGTGCTCCAACTTCGCAAGCGAGGTGTGTCCAAGATCATTCTCGGCGGCATGCTCGCCAACATGTGCGTGGAATCGCATCTGCGCGAACTGCTTGAGCAGGGCTTCGAGGTCGCCGTCGTCAAGGATGCCGTGGCCGGACCTCGCCACCCGCAATGGGGCGACGGCTACAAGGCGGCGCTGGTCAACTATCAGTTCCTCGCCCACGCTACCCTTTCGACCGACGAGGTGCTACAGGCGATGCATTGACCGCCGCGTCCCAGCGGGAAGCTGGTGGACTTACCGGAAACCGGCGCGCAGCCGATCCCCGGCGAAATCCATGAACGTGCGGACCTTGGTCAGCGTCAGGCGATGTTCCAATGCGACCAGTTGGACGGGTACCGGAGGGGGATCGTCATCGGGCAGCAGGCGAACCAGGCTGCCCTCCTGAATCTCCTGCTGGATCTTGTAGCTGAAGATCCGGACGATGCCCTCGCCGTCCACCGCCGCGCTGACCGCGGCCTCGTCCGCGTTCACCATGAGCCGAGGCCGGATCCTCACGGTACGCCCCATCTTCCGCCCCGGGAGCGGCGGAAAGCTCCAGATATCCTCCGCACTGGTCGGCTCGACCGCGATGCAGTTGTGATTGGCGAGGTCCGCAATCGACTTCGGCGCGCCCCGCTCAGCAATGTAGCGCGGCGATGCGCAGAGTACTCGCCGCACCTCGCCAACCCGCCGGGCGATCAGCGTCGAATCCTGTAGCGCCGCGATCCGAAGCGCGACGTCTATGCCTTCGTCGATCAGGCTGGTGATCCGATTGAGAAGCAGATAGCGGACCTGCACCGCGGGATACATCTTGAGGAACTCGCCGACGATCGGGCGCAGGATACGCGTGCCGAACATCACCGGGGCCGTCACCGTCAGCACGCCGTGAGGCGCTGCGCGCTCCTGCGCTGCGGATAGATCCGCCTCGTCGAGCTCGGCCAGCACATGCTTGAACACCCTGGCGTAGCGTTCGCCCGCCTCGGTCAGTTGCAGCCGCCGCGCGGTGCGATGCAGCAACTGCGCGCCAACATGCGCCTCAAGCGAGGCGATGGCGCGGGTGATCGCAGCCGGCGACCGACTCAGTTTCTGGCCGGCGCGCGCCAGGCTCCCCTCATTCAGGGCGGTCACGAAAACCCGCATGGCGTCTAGCCGGTCAATCATGGTTTCGCTCCGCGAAAGCAAGGCTGTCGCACGTCGATCGTTCCGACGCCGCGGCCGACAGCTTACACTCCGATAGCAATAAGGCAGCTAGATTGGGAGGGTCTGAGACGATGACGCGACCTAGATCTTTAGTCGCCCTGACCGCTTTCTTGCTCGCCGCAAGCGCCGCGCCCTCGGGATTTGCCGCCCCCCAGCACGCCGTGAGCGCTGCTAGCGCCGCTTCGGTTACGCATTACCGCACCACAACAGTCGATGGCGTCGAGATCTTCTATCGCGAAGCCGGGCCGGCGAATGGGCCGGCCGTCGTATTACTGCACGGCTTCCCCACTTCGTCCCACATGTACCGCAATCTAATTCCGGTGCTGTCTGACAAATATCATGTCATCGCGCCCGACTATCCGGGGTTCGGCCTCAGCGCGGCGCCCGATCACAAGGCCTTCAAATATAGCTTCGGCCACTATGCAGACCTCATGGATGGCCTGCTGCAGAAGCTTGGGGTGCACCGCTACGCCATGTACGTGATGGATTATGGCGCGCCTGTGGGATACCGCCTCGCGCTCAAGCACCCCGAGCGCGTCACCGCCCTCATCGTCCAGAACGGCAACGCCTACGACGAGGGCCTGAAGGCCTTCTGGGATCCGATCAAGGCTTACTGGGCCGACGGATCGACGGCGCATCGCGAGGCGCTCAACTCGCTGGTCGCGCCCGCCACCACCAAATTCCAGTACACTGACGGCGTGAGCGATGTTTCGCGCATCGACCCCGACAACTGGTCCCACGATCAGGCGCTGCTCGATCGCCCCGGCAATCGGGACATTCAGCTCGATCTGTTCCACGACTACGGGACCAACATCCCCCTGTATCCCAAATTCCAGGCGTATTTCCGCCAATACAAGCCGCCGATGCTGATCGTTTGGGGCAAGAACGACAAGATCTTCCCGGCCGACGGCGCCAAGCCCTATCTGAGGGACCTGCCCCACGCCGAGCTTCACCTGCTCGACACCGGCCACTTCGCGCTCGAGGACAAGCTCGACGTGATGGGACCGCTTATCCGCCGCTTCCTTGACGGCCATGTCGCCGCCCACTGAGGCGACGCTGCGGGAAGGCGCTGGATCGAACGGCCTCGCCGTCACATAGCGGCGGCCATTTCACTGGGAGGTGTGACGTGGGGCAAGCTCACAATATCAGCCTTGCGCAGGATTTCCTGGCCGGCGTAGCCGAAGGACGTCCGCCCGAGGACATCGCTGCGCTGTTCACGGACAACGTTCTGTTTGAAATCCCCGGCGATGACGGCGTCTTGCCGTGGATCGGCCAGAGAAGCGGCCGCCAGGCCGTGGTCGATTTCATCGCCAGCACGCGGGCGATGACCGAACTCCTGGCGCTCGAGGTCAAGGATGTCATGGCGAGCGACGCGCGGGCGGTCATCGTGGGCGAACTCGCCTCACGAATAAGAGCGACGGAGAAGGTGGTCGAAACCGCCTTCGCCATCATCCTCACCATATCGGGCGGCCGGATCATGCGGTTCCAGATGCTGGAGGACAGCTTCGCCGTGTCGCTGGCGGCCCGGTCGTGATCCTCGCCGCCGCAGCGCGCCTCGCATAGGCGCCGTCAGCGGAGACCGCCCGACGCCCTAGGAAACGCTGGTTCCTGGCCGATGGTTTGACGATGCACAGCCGGCTCCCAGCCTGGGCCTCGAACTGGCTGGTCCGTTGGAGGCCAATTGGATCCGAACCCTAACTCTGCCGGCAAATTTCCACACAGAAGTCGATGAAGGCCTCGACCTTTGCCGGCGGCAGGCGCCGCGAGGGGCGCACGGCGTACAGCGGGAAGGTTTCGTCCGGCCAGTCGGGGAATATCTCGACCAGCGCACCGCTCGCCAGTAGCGGCTTGACGTGGACCTCGAGGACCTGGGCGACACCGGCGCCCGCGATACATGCCGCGACCATCGTGTCCACGTCAGTGACGATCAAGCGCCCCGGCGTGCGCACCGACACACACTCATCCCCGCGTCGGAGTTCCCAATCGAATGACTGGCTGCTGCGGGGATCGATGAGTTCCACCAAGCTATGGTCCAATAGCTCGCGAGGCGCGGCGGGCCGCCCGAACTGTTCCAGGTAGGCTGGCGCCGCGACGGTCAGCACGCGCGTTTCAAGCAGGAGGCGCGAAGACATGGTCGAGGGCGCCTGCGGCCCGAAGCGAATGGCCACGTCGATTCCGTCGGACACGAGATCACCCGCATCGGACTGCTGCGCGATTGTAACCTTGAGTTCGGGGTAGCGCTGTATGAAGTCCGGCAGCCGCGGCGCCAGTATGTGGCGGGCGAAGATAGGGTTGGCGCTCGCCCTCAGCACGCCGCGCACGGCCGCGGCCGTGCCAGATGCGGCGTTGGCGGCCTCCTCGACGCCCGCCATGTGCGGGGCGGCAAGCTCATAAAGTCGAGCGCCTTCGTTTGTCAGGCGCAGCGCCCGCGTGGTGCGATCGAGCAGCCGTACACCGATCCGCGCCTCAAGCCGGGTGACCGATCGGCTGACGCCCGACGCCGAAACCCCGAGCAGTTCGCCCGCGCGTGTGAAGCTGCCGCCTTCCACGACGGCGGCGAGAACGCACATCCCCGAAAGCAGTCGACCGTCGAACGCCACCGGGCGCATCCTTGCATTTCGGCAAAGAACTTATGCGCGACCCGCCTCTAATTCAATTATCCGAGCGGCCTATTTTCCTCGCCACGCAGGCGCAGTCCTGCGGTGGAATGAGGTCAGCCATGTTCGTTGTCACCGGAATAACCGGAAAGGTTGGGGCCGTAGTCGCCGAGACGCTACTCGATATCGGCCTGCCGGTACGCGCGGTCGTGCGCACCGAGGCCAAGGGCGAAAAGTGGAAGGCGCGCGGCTGCGAGATCGCAATCGTTCCGGACGCCGCCGATGCCGAAGCGCTCGCCCTCGCCTTTCATGGCGCGGCCGGTGTGTTCCTGATGAACCCGCCTAATTATGATTCCGAGCCCACCTTTGCCGACAGCCGCCGCATCGCAGAGGCGACGCGCCAGGCTATCGCGCAAGCCAAGCCCGAACGGGTCGTCCTGCTGTCGACGATCGGCGCCGACGCGACGGAGTTCAACCTGCTGAACCGCTCCCAGATCTTCGAGGTCATGCTGCGCGACGCCGGCGTCCCCGTCGCACTGCTCCGCGCCGCGTGGTTCATGGAAAACGCCGCCTGGGACGTCGCCGCTGCGCGCGAGGGTCGGATCCACAGCTATCTGCAGCCGCTGGATCGAACGATCGAGATGGTGAGCGTGCAGGACATCGGCCGTACCGCCGCCGACCTGCTGCGCGAGGACTGGAACGGCGTCCGGACCATCGAGCTTTCAGGTCCACGCAAGTACAGCCCTAAGGACGAGGCGGATGGCTTCGCCTTGACGCTCAGCCGCCCCGTCGAGGTGGCCGCGATCCCGCGGGAGACCTGGGAGCAGCGGTTCCGCAGCGAAGGCATGCAACATCCCGAGGCGCGGATCGGCATGCTCGACGGCTTCAATGAGGGCTGGATCGATTTTGGGCGTGAAGGCGTCGAGCGTCGCTCAGGCTCCGTCCCCTTCGAGGCCGTGCTGCGCGACCTCGTCGCTCGGCAAGGCTGACCCAGCATCCGGAGAGGACCCGCGCCAGGCGATGCCCCACGTTCGCCATGGGGCGCGGGTCGACACGCAATGCGCCTCTCCGGGACCTGCTGATTTCGCGCTGCCAAGAGCTATCGGGCGTCAAGCTGCCCGTCTAAGCGCCGATCATTTTCAGAGGATACCGCCATGAAGCCGATATTGATCATCGCCGCAGGTCTTGCCCTTGTGTCAGGGGCGCCTGCCATTGCGCAGCAGTCCGCCAAACTCTCCGCGCCCTATCTCAAGCAGGCGACGCCGTTGATCCATTGGCCGCGCGGGCTGGAGCCCCACAACGTCGACGTCTTCGTCCACAACGAGGGCTGGATCGACGCGCCGCCCGCCGTGGTGTGGCGAAATCTGATCGACGCGCCGAATTGGGCGAGCTGGTACGCCAACGCAGCCAACGTCCATCTCGACGGTGGCCATCAGACGCTTGCACAAGGCGTCAGCTTCACTTGGAAAACCTTCGGCTTTCCCATCAGAAGCACGGTGGACGTCTTCACACCTGGCCGTGAGATCGGCTGGAGCGTCGCCAATCCCGAGTTCAAGGTTCACCACGCCTGGGTGCTGGTCCCGGAGCGCGGCGGTACGCGCGTCATCACCGAAGAGGCGCAGAAGGGCGCAAATGCGATCCAGTTCCGGCTCGATCAACCCAACGCCATGTACGACGGCCACGACTGGTGGCTGTCCGCGCTCAAGGCTCGCTCCGAACGCATCGCCAAGCCCTGATCGGCAGGCATGCGCTCGCCTAATCCCACCGAACGGGTCCGTTCGGCCCCGGACGTCGCCGACGGGCCGCCCTGGTCAGTAGACGCGGCAATGGCCGTGCGGTCCGCGCCAACGACCGGGACCGCAGCCGCCGCCCCAGTACGGGTGTGGGGGGAAGCCATAGGGCTGCGCCCCCCAACCGCCGCCGTAGTAATGGCAATGGCCCCACCGGCCACGCCAGCCGTTCGCTCCGCAGCCATCGGCGACCTGGATCAGGCGCGGATCGTTGACGAAGTTCACCGACGAGGTGTCGGCATGGGCCGGCGCAATGGCGAGCAGGGCGGCGGCGGCGGAGAAGCCGATGCTGAGCAAAAACCTAGGCATGATCGTTCCTTTATTTGATAGATTTAATACACTCTCGGTAAATTAAAGTAACCCTCGACCCATCGCCGAAAACGCAAACCCAACAACCCCGACATGAAGCTCCGCATTGGCCTCCGGGTTGGAGGCGCGCGAGACTTCGGCTCGGGGGCGTCAGAACGATTTTCTGCTCGACACGGTTGTGCGATGGGCGCCTTATCGCGGCATTCAGCGAACAAGACTTCTTGAGACTCGCAGGGGTCGCTCTCGTCTTTTGCCAATGTTCGCGGAGGCAGGTTATGGATGGCCATGAGCCCTCCGAACTGAGGCCGACGACCGTCGCGCGCCGACGCGACAGCATGGTCGAGCCCGGGCTGATCGGTGAAATTCGCCGCACGATCCGGGGCGCACGCCGGCAGGTGCACCAATTGCATCCCGATCTCGAGATCAACCTGGTCGTCCGCGGAACAGGTTCCTGCGTGATCCATGAGCAGGTTTACGAGCTCAGGCCCGGCACGCTCATGTGGATCGCGCCCAACCTGCCGCACTGGCTTCGTTGCCGCCCAGGTCTTGAGATGTGGGTGGTGCAGGTTCGCCCGAGCGTGCTGGAGCGTGACTGGCTGTCCGATGTGGCCGCGCAACCCTCGCGTATCGTCGCCAGTCACGACCTGATCGATCTGGATCGGCTGTTGAGCCAGGTGGCCTTGGATTCAGACGAGCCCGCCGCCTACAACGCCGGCATCGCCTACGTGTTGATGCGCGCCCTCAGGGCCAGCCGCGACCGCCCCCAGACGGCGCTGCGTGAGATGCACCCCGCGGTCACGCGGGCGTTGATGCTCATGCGCCGGAGCGACAGCATCAATTCCCTGTCCGACCTGGCGGTCGAGGCCGGCGTCGCGCCGACCTATCTCAGTCGCCTTTTGATGGAACACACCGGCCGCAACTTCGTCGATTGGCGCAACCGGATCCGGCTGGACAGGTTCATCGAAGCCTATCGACCAGGGGTGAACCTGCTCGCCGCGGCCCTCGACGCCGGTTTCGGCAGCTACGCGCGGTTTCACCACGTGTTCAGCGAACTCGTCGGCTGCCCGCCCCGCGCGTGGATGAACCAGGTCGACGAGGGCAAGATCGTGCCGAAGACCGGCGCGTCGGCGCATCTGCCGGGCTACGGCATGCCTTCGGGCGGTCTGCTGAGCGCGCGGCAACGCTGGACGCCGCTGGTGCGAATGGTCAGCCCCGCAATCGGCAGGCTGATCGGCAAGGATTTCGCCGGCCGACTGACGGCCACCCCGATGCGGGAGCGAAGCCCCCATTGGCAGACGTACGATCAGATGGACATGAGCCTGACGCCCGAAGATATCGAACGGCTCGTCGCCTCGTTCCGCGACCAGGACCCCGAGACCGCCGAGGATTACGGCCGGATGGCGGTCACCCACGACCTCGCAGCGATCTATGAGCGGATCTGCGCCGACTACGCCGTACCGGCTGCGCGCCTGTCCAATCTGATCACCGCCATCTTGGTCGAGACATGGCTGGCGACCAAGCACGTGCAACTCACCCTGCCCCAGCTCGAAGGCATCCGTCGGCAGGTCGAAAGCACGCTCCACACCGTCGTACCGCGCCTCGACCCGACGCTGGTGCGCGAAGCGCGCGTCGCCATGCAGTGCCATTTCGCGGTCATGTTCCGCGCCAACACGACAGGACGCGCGAGCGGCGATCCGCGCCAGTTCGAGCAACTCGACGCCGTCGTGCGGGACTGGTCTGCGGCTGTGTTCGGTCGCGATATCCTCGACTTCGAGCCGACGGCCAACGGCTTCGCTCCACCGTCGATCAGCCTGGACGCGTCTCGCCGGGGAACCGGCTGAATTGGCTGGAGACGACGCGGCCTCTTGTCTCCCGCCTCAGGTTCGACAGAGACCGCGCGCGTGGGGCGCCTGGCGGGAGCCACCCAGCCAGGAACGAGTGTCGCCCTACTCTTAGAAGCCGCTATGGTTGTGGTTGGCTTGGATCGCGGCGAGCTTCATTTCTTCGTTCGCTTCGCGCAGCAGTTCCTTCGCGCGGCCGGCGTGGCCGCCAAGCTGGAACTCGTTGGCTTGCTGGGCGGCGGTCAGACGATCGAACGCCTGCGCGACGAGCGATTGCGCCGCAGCCAGGTTGCCGTGCCGCCAGGAGCTGATGTCCTGAACCGGGGGCTGCGCGTAAGCGGCCGAGGCCACAGCGCCGACGACCGTGGCAAGAAGAGCTGAGCTGATCAGGAGACGTTTCATGTTGCGCCTTTTGCGTGGGAGGATGGGCGGGGGCCAGTTTGCCCCGACCACGCGTCGTTATCGGTCAGGCGCGACCGCCTCGGCTTATCGATGCTTGCCGAACCAGTTCCTGCTTTTTGCTATTCTTGGCGCGGCATGGGGTCAGCGCCCCGGCGGCCGCTTTCGAGTCCGGCCTGATCCCGGCTTAAAGCAGACCGAAATCCACCCGCTTCTCCGTCCGGCGTGCGCGTGGGCCAGGCGTTCAGGGCCAGTTGCGCCGTAGCCTGAAGCTCGGCCTTCGATAGACCTTCGGCGGCCTGCACGGCCAAACCGGCGAAGACGGCGAAGAGGAACTTGGCGAGCGCCTCCGGGTCAGCCGACGGCGGTAGATCGCCCTCAACCTTGGCCTGATCCAGGCGGCGCGCGAGCGCCTCTCGGGTGGCCTTGCGGTAGTTCGCAAGGGCCTGAGGGACGTCATCGTGGGCGACACCAGCGGCAAGGCCAGACTGAATGGTCAGGCAGCCCAGCGGCTCGTTCGGATCCACCAGCCAATCAACCGCTCCGAACAGGAAGCGCTCGGCGACCAGACGCGCTGTGGGCGCGGACATGATGGCGTCGCGGTGTGCTGACCGACGGGTTCGATAACGTTGGAGGACGGCGTCGAACAGCCCCCGCTTGTTGCCGAAGGCGACATAAATGCTGGGTGAGTTCAGACCCATAGCCTTCGTAAGCTCGGCGAAGGAGGCGCCAGCGTAACCATGGCGCCAGAAGACCTCCATCGCTCGGTCGAGCACCTCAGCCTCATCGAAGGCCCGGGGTCGCGCCATCTCCACCCTTCCCGATCAACCATAATGATCATTATACAATCCGCTTGCGCCGTCCACCGCGAGCTCGTTATATGATGATCATCACACAACTGGAGCCGTCCGATGAACCCCTCTCTTCAGGGCAGGATCGCCGTCGTCACGGGCGGCAGCGGGGGCATTGGACTAGCCTCGGCCAAACGATTGGCCGAGGCGGGCGCAACGGTCTTCATCATCGGCCGCCGCCAATCCGCCTTGGACGCGGCGGTCAAGGAGATCGGTGGGGACGTCGCGGCCATCTCGGCCGACGTTTCCAATTCAGCGGACCTGGACCGCGCCTATGAGGCGGTGCGCGCTGGCAGGGGCAAGATCGACATCCTGGTCGCCAACGCCGGCGTGCAAACGCGCGAGGCCTTAGGCGCGATCACCGAACAAGGCATCGACTCCCAGCTGACGATCAACTTCAAGGGCGTCATCTGGACAGTTCAGCAGGCCCTGCCGCTGCTCAACGATGGCGCCTCGATCATCCTCATGTCTTCCACGACGGCGCTGAAGGGCATTCCCAACCGCACGGTCTATTCGGCCACCAAGGCCGCCGTGCGCAGCTTCGCACGGACCTGGGCCAACGAACTCAAGCCGCGGCGCATCCGCGTGAACGTGCTGTCGCCAGGACCGATCCTGACGCCGGCCCTGGAGGCGACGTTCGCGGATCCCAAGGTGAAGGAGGCCTATGCCGCCACCGTCATCGGCGCGATTCCGATGGGACGCGTGGGAGACGCTCTCGAGATGGGCGAGATCGTCGTCTTCCTGGCGTCGGACGCCTCCAGCTACATGACCGGCGCGGACATCCAGGCTGACGGCGGCTTGGCGCAAGTCTGACCGGCTGACCGGGCGTGACCAAAGAAAGCCCGAGCCATCCCGTGCTTCACCGAGTGCGCCGCCGCAGCCAGACATCCAGACTCACCGCGCCGCCACCGAACACGACGACCTGCAACAGCCCGCCGGCCATGCAAATGTTCTTCATGAAGTTGGTCAGCTGTTCGCGATCCGCCAGGTGATTGTGGAAAATCACCGCGGTCGCCAGGGTGAAGATCGCAAGCACCGCAGCCGCAAAGCGGGTCCGCCATCCAAGCAGGACCAACGTGCCCGCGCCGAGCTCGACCGCGAGCGAAACCCCGTAGCCAACCGAGGGGAATGGCAGGCCGGTGGAGCCGATCATCCCGATCACGGCATGCGCCATGCCGAGCTTATGCCAGCCGCTCCACAGGAAGATCGCGGCGATCAGCACCCGGCCGAACGCCGCCAGGTAGTCGACCGAGGTGTCGGAGATATTCGAGGATTGGGCGATGGAGGTCATGGTTGGGCTCGTCAGGAGGTGCGGATGACAACGGATTTGGTTTGCAGGCACTGCTCGACCGCCTCGCGGCCGAGATCCCGCCCGAAGCCCGAGGCCTTGACCCCGCCCTCCGGCAGACCTGGATAGGGGAAGCCGGCGTGGTTCACCGCCACCTTGCCGCATTCGAGCCGGGCGGCGACCTGCATCACCCGCTCCAGATCGCGCGACCACACGCTGGCGGCCAGGCCGTAGGGCGTTCCGTTCGCCGCGGTCAGCAGCGCGTCCACGTCGCTGAAGCGGTACAGGCTGAGCACGGGGCCGAACACCTCTTCCTGGGTGATCGGATCGTCGTGATCGGCGCCCGCGATCAGCGTCGGCCCGACATAGTAGCCGCGCGCGCCGCTCAGATCGGTGGGCGTGAAGATATCGCGCCCGGCCGCCCGGGCGTCGGCGATGTAGGCGGCCACGCGATCGCGCTGGCGGCCGTTGACCAGCGGCCCCATGAAGGTCCCCTCCGCCAAACCGGCCCCGACCATCAGGCCGGCGGCGTGGCGCCGAAGGCGATCGACCACCTCGTCATGGATCGCGTCCTCGACGTACAGGCGCGATCCCGCCACGCAGATCTGTCCCGAGTTCAGGAAGATCGAGTCGGCCGCCCCGGCCACCGCCCGATCCAGATCGGCGTCGGCGAACAGGATGGTCGGCGACTTGCCGCCCAGTTCCAGCGTCACCTTCTTTAGCCGCTCCCCGGCAAGAGCGCCGATATGGCGGCCGGTCTGGGTGGAGCCGGTGAAGGAGATCTTGGCCACGCCGGGGTGGGTGACCAAGGCCTCGCCGGCCTCGGGTCCGGTTCCGGTGACGATGTTCAGGACCCCCGGCGGGAAACCAGCCTCCATGGCGAGCTGGCCCAGGAAAAGGGCGCTGAGCGAGGAGCACTCCGAGGGCTTGAGCACCACCGTGCAGCCGGCGGCCAGCGCCGGCGCGACCTTCCAGGCCGCCATCATGAACGGCACGTTCCAGGGCGCGATGGCCCCAACCACCCCTACCGGCTCACGCCGGGTGAAGCCGAAGTAGGCGCCCCCCGGCGGTCCGTTCAGCGCCATGGTCTGGCCCGCCAGCTTCGACGGCCAGCCGGCGAAATAGCGGAGCACGTCCGCCGAACCGGCGACATTGAGGTTGCTCGCGACCCACAACGGCATGCCGTTTTCGATCGTGTCGAGGTGGGCGATGACCTCGCGATTGGCGTCGATCAGATCGGCCAACCCGTGCAACAGGCGCTCGCGTCCCAGCGGTCCGAGACCGACCCAGGCCGCCGACCGCAGCGCCGCGTCCGCGGCGCGCACCGCGAGGTCGATCTCCACTGCCCCGCCGCGACCGATCTCGCCCACGGGCTCGGCAGACGACGGATCCACCACCGGCAGAAAAGCCTTGGCGGGCGCCCAGTCGCCATCGATGAAATGCGCCGCCCGGCGATCCAGCGCGGCGCGCACCGGCGCCGGCAGGTTCGACAGGTCGTTGGTCAGCTTGATATCGCTCATCGCGCCGTCCGCCTTTCAGGTCTTTTGAGGCTCACGCCGGTGCCGACGCCAAGTCCTGCTTGCGGTCTCAAGCGGCGTAGCCCGGCGAGACCGCGTCCATCAGGCGTAGCCACGCCGGCCAGTCCGCGCGCCCACGACCCGCGTCGTGGGCGCGCAGCTGCACGGTCATGGCCTCGCAGATAGCCTCGGACACTTCGATGATCTCGGCGCCGGCCGCCTCGAGCAGCAGCTGGGATTCGCAGGCCGTCATCAGGTCCCGCGTCCGCTCGAAAGCGTCGCGCACGGTGGCGCCGACGATCACCACGCCGTGGTTGCGCAGGAACAGCACCTGGTTGTCGCCCAGGGCCTCGGCGATGCGCGCCTGTTCGCCGGTGTGCTCGGTGATGCCCTCGAACGGGTGGTAGCCCACGCTGCGGTGGAAGCGGATCGCCGCCTGGGACATCATCTTCAGGCCGTCCGCGCGCGCCGACATGGCGATGGCGAGCGGGCCGTGCAGGTGCATGACGCAATTGACGTCCGGCCGCGCGCTCAGCAGGCCGCTATGCAGGACGAAGCCCGGCCGGTTGACGCCCGCCCGCTCGTCCAGGTCGGCCGCCATATCGACCTTGGCCAGGTTGGAGGCCGTCACCTCGCGATAAAGCAGCGCGTGCCGCTTGATCAGGAAGCGGTCCGGCTCGCCCGGAACCCGGCAGCTCAGATGGTTGTAGATGCCGTCCGTGGTGGCGAAGAAGTGATCGACCAGGCGGTAGGCCGCCGCCAGGTTGGTGCGGACCTGCCGCTCGGCGGGCGCGATCGCCTCCAGGTCGACCCGATCGACCACCGCCCCTGGCTCGGCCACGCCCATGCACGTCCCCTTGCGACACGGCGATGGCTCGACCATCGCTCCAAATTGGATTTTGAATACAAAATGCGATCTTCGGCGTCAAGGCGACGCCTGCCGCATTGACTTGAATTCAAAATGCAGGACTGTGAACGCAAGGCCGACGATAACGGCCGGGAGGAATTCGATGGCGACCACGCCCGCCGACGGCGGACAGCGAGAGCCCCTCGACGTTGCGGCGTTCATCGACCGCAATCCGATCAGGCCGGCTCAGCTGAACATTTTCGGGCTCTGCCTGGCGGTTTCGATCCTCGACGGCTTCGACACCATGGTGATGTCGTTCCTGGCGCCGGCGATCAGCAGCGATTGGCGCACCTCGCCCGCCGCGTTCGGCATGGTGTTCGCCGCCACCCTGCTCGGCGGCGCGTTCGGGGCCACCGCCTGCGGCCTGCTGGCGGACCGGTTCGGCCGCAAGACCCTGATCCTGGCTTCCGTGGCGTGGTTCTCCGTGCTCACCCTCGGCTGCGCCATGGCCAACCGGATCGACGTCCTGATCGCCTTGCGGTTCCTCGCCGGCGTCGGGCTTGGCGGGGCCATTCCCAACGTGCTGGCGCTGGCCGGCGAATACGCCCCGGCCCGCCACCGCTCGACGGTGGTCTCGGTGGTGACCTGGGGCACGCCGCTCGGGGCCGTGGTCGGCGGCTTGGTCACCAGTCCGATGATCGAGACCTGGGGCTGGCGCTCGGTGCTGCTGCTCGCGGGCCTGGTCCCGATCCTGCTGTGGCCGCTCCTGCTCGCCACCCTGCCCGAGTCGGTGCGATTCATGGCGCTGCGCCAGGACGCTCGCGAACGGCTGGTCAAGGTGCTGGCGCGGATCGCGCCACACGAAACCATCTCGCTCGACGCAACCCCCGTCACCGCCGAGCGTGGACCCCAGCACGCGGGCGTCTCCGCCCTATTCCGCGACGGCCTGGCGGCCGGCACCATCCTGCTGTCCGGCGCCATGTTCATGAGCCTGGTGCTGTCGTTCTTCCTGGTGAACTGGACCCCCACCCTGCTCAAGCAGGCCGGCCTGCCGCTCAAGAGCGCCATCCTGGGCACGATCGTGCTCAACCTGTCCGGCGTGATCGGCAGCCTGTTCATCGCCCGCCTGGTCGACGGCAAGGCGAACGCGCCACGTTTGCTGGGCCTGACCTATGTCGGCGCCATCATCGCCGTGATCGCCGCCGGCGTCGTCACGCGCAGCGGCGGAGCCCACCTGCTGCCGGTGCTGATCTGCCTGGCGGCCAGCGGCTTCCTCCTGATCGGCTCCCAGATCGTGCTGAGCGCCTTCATCACCGATTTCTTCCCCACCGCCGTGCGCGCCACCGGCGTCGGCCTCAACAACGCCTTCGCCCGCTTCGGCTCGCTGCTGGGCCCTGTGGTCGGCGGCGTACTGCTGGGCGCCGGCGTCGGCCCTTCGCAGCTGCTGATCGGCAGCGCCCTGCCCGGCGGCCTGAGCGCGGCATGCCTGTTCATCCTGGCCGCCCAGCGCCAGTACCGCCGCCGGCCAGCGTCGGCCGCCCCCGAAACCTGCGCTGCCGAAACTCACGCTGCCGCGCGCATCCAAGGAAAGTCAGCATGATCCCACGCGACGACGGCCCGCTGCCGACCACCGGCGAGACCCTGCGTGTCGACATCGGCGGCGCGACCCTGCCGATCATGCTCTATCGCACCAGCCGCGAGGGGCGTCGGCCGACCGTGCTGATCTGCCCGCCGGGGCCGCTGATGGGCGCGTTCGAGCCGGTGGAGTGGATCGCCGCCCGGCTGCGCGACGCCGGGCTGAACGCGGTGACCATCACCTACCGCCAGAACTCGCCCGAGGCCGATGTCCAGGACGTCGCCGCCGTCCTCGACTGGCTGGAGACCCAGGCCTTCGCCGACATGGGCGCCATCGGGATCATGGGCACGTCGCGCGGCGGCAACGCGGCGCTGCGGGCCGCAGCCCACGACCGAAGGATAAGGGCGGTCGCGACCTTCGGCGCGGTGACCGACTTCCTGCAGCAGGCGTTCGGTACAGCCGCCTTCGCCCCCTCGCGCCATCGGATGCTCACCTCGTGGCTGGGCGATCCGGTCACCAACCGCAGCTTCTACGAGCGGGTGCAGGCGATCGACTGCGCCGACCGGATCAAGCAACCCCTGCTGCTGCTGCACGGCGAGCACGACATGCACAGCCCCGTCGAGCAATCCATCGCGGTCTATGAAAAGGCGCGCGCGGCGGGCAACGCCGAAGTGCGGCTCGAGCTGTTCCCGCTGATGGGCCACTACGGCGACGTCCTGCCGAACGGCTACGCCTTCAACCACCTCGCGGGAGTGTTCGTACCGTTCCTGCAGGAGCATTTGGGCGCCTGATCAGGCGCCCTCGACGATCGCCAACTCGTTGATCCCCGCCCCGGCCCGGCGGATGCGAGCGGCGCGCTGATAGGCCTCCGAATGATAGAAATCCAGCGCCGCCTGCAAGGACGGATATTCCACCAGCACGTAGCGCTGAAAGCTCGCCGCCCCCTCAAGTATCTCGCAGCGACCGCCGCGCGCCAGCATTCGCGGCCCCGGCCCCAGGTTTCGAAAAGCCTCGCCAGCCTGACGGACGTACTCGCCGTAACCTTCCTGATCCAACACCTGAGATCTAGCAATCCAATACGCAGGCTTCATTTCTCACTCCCCATGAACATTTAAAATGCTGATGTGGCAATTCTTACCCGTCAACCAAAAACAAGCTCAATAGAAAAATTTCCGTACTGCCCGAACATCGCCCGGAGCTTTTGCACATGACTGCCGACACTCAGGCCCGCCCCCACCCCACGCGCCTCACGACGGGGCAAGCCGTGGTCGAGACCTTGCATCGGCACGGCGTCGACACGCTTTACGGCGTCCCCGGCATCCACAACGACGCCCTGTTCGACGCCCTTCATGGCGCGCAGGACCGCATCCGCGTCCTGCATGCGCGCCACGAGCAGACCACCGGCTACATGGCCCTGGGCGCCGCCCTGGCCACCGGCCGCCCCCAGGTCTTCGCCGCGGTTCCGGGGCCCGGCGTGCTCAACGCCTCGGCCGCCCTGCTGACCGCCCAGGGCATGAACGCGCCCGTGGTGGCCCTGGCGGGCCAGATCCCGGCCCGAGCCATCAACCGAGGCCACGGCCACCTGCACGAGATCTGGGACCAGGCGGGCCTGCTGCGGCACGTCTGCAAGGACGTCGCGCGCGTGACCGGACCGCACGACGCCTCGACCACCCTGGCCCGGCTGATCCAGACGGCCCGCTCGGGCCGGCCCGGCCCCGTGGCCGCCGAATGCGCCATCGACGTGTGGCCCACCGCAGGCCCCGCGCCGCTGGCCGCGCCCCTCGATCCGCTGACGCCGCCGGTCGATGAAGACGCCGTCGAGCGCGCGGCGCAGATGCTCGGCCAGGCCCGGCGCCCGCTGATCCTGGTCGGCGGCGGGGCCCAGGACGCCGGCCCGGAAATCCAACGCCTGGCGGAGATGCTGGGGGCCCCGGTCGGCTGCTACCGCCGCGGACACGGCGTGCTGCCGGCCTCCCATCGGCTGGCGATCAACCTGCCCATCGCCCACCGCCTGTGGCGCGAGGCCGATGCGGTGATCGCCATCGGCACACGCTTCTACGCCCAGAACAGCGTCTGGGGGGTGGACGACGATCTCAAGGTGGTGCGCATCGACGTCGACGCCGAAGAGCCCGCGCGTTTCCGCCGGCCGGACTGCGCCATCGTCGCCGACGCTGCGGCTGGGGTCGAGGCTCTGCTTCAGCGGCTGCCGCGCCACAACCGCAAGCGCGAGGACCGCTCCGAAGAGCTGGCCGGCCACCGCGGCTGGCTGGCCGAGAAGCTGGGCGCCATCGAGCCGCAGATGGGCTTTCTGCGCGCCATCCGCCGGGCCCTGCCGGACAACGGCGTGCTGGTCGACGAGGTGACGCAGATGGGCTTCATCGCCCGCCTCGCCTTCCCGACCGAACGGCCGCGCAGCTTCATCTCCGGCGGCCAGCAGGACAACCTCGGCTTCGGCTACGGCGTGGCGCTGGGGGTGAAGGCGGCGCTGCGAGACCGGCCGGTGCTGGCGATCGCCGGCGACGGCGGCTTCGGCTACCAGGCCTTCGAGCTGGCGACCGCGGTGCGCCACGGCCTGGATCTGGTGGTGGTGGTGTTCGACGACAGCGCCTTCGGCAATGTGCGGCGCATCCAGCAACTGGCCTATGGCGACCGGCAGATCGCCAACGATCTGCACAATCCCGACTTCGTCCGCTTCGCCGAAAGCTTCGGCGTCCGCGCCCAGCGTGCAGAGACCGCCGAGGCGCTCGAAACGGCGATCACGGCGGCCTTCAAGGCGGGCGGGCCGGCCCTGATCCACGTGCCGGTGGGGCCGATGCCCAGCGTCTGGGACATGATCAGCCTGCCGCGCCTGCGCGGCCAGGCCGAGCCGGGGGAGCGGGCGTGGCCCTAGGCGGCGGCCTCCGCCACGGCGGGCGGCGCGGCCCGGTCGGTCGCGCCAAGCCCGGCCTCGGCCTCGGCCCGGGCCGCATAGCGCCGCGCCAGGGCGGAACAGACGATCAGCTGCAACTGGTGATAGAGCATCAGCGGCAGCACGATCATGCCGAGGGACGGCGTGGCGCCGAACAGGATCTTGGCGATCGGTGCGCCATTGGCCAGGCTCTTCTTCGACCCGCAGAACACCGCAGCCACCTCGTCTTCGCGCGAGAAGCCGGCGGCGCGGGCGCCCCAGGTGGTCGCCGTCAGCACCAGCGCCAGCAGCAGGGCCACCGCCACGAAGATCTCGGCGATCGTCGCCACGCTGTAGCGCGACCACAGGCCCGCGGCGGAGGACTCGCAGAAGGCGCCGTAGACGATCAGCACGATGACGCTGCGATCCGCCCGCATCACCAGCGGCTTGTGGCGATGCACCAGGGCGCCGATCACCGGGCGCAGCAGGTGGCCGGCGACGAACGGCGCCAGCAGCTTGAGCGCGACATCGACGACCGCCGGGCCAAGCGGGATCGGCTTGGCGCCGGCGACGCTGACCAGTCCCATCAGCAGCGGCGTCAGCACCATGCCGAGCAGGCCCGACAGGGTGGCGTCGAACACCGCCCCCGGCACGTTGCCGCGCCCGAGGCTGGTCATGGCCACGGACGAGGAGATCGTCGAGGACAGGGCGCACAGATAGAAGATGCCCAGCCGCACCTCGGGGCTGAGAAACCCGCGCGTAGCGGTGAAAATCACAAAGCCGATCGCCGGAAACAGCACGAAGGTGCTGGCGTGCACGAACAGGTGCAGCCGCCAGTTCGCCGCGCCGGCCTTCAGTGCCTTGGTCGACAGCTCGGCGCCATGCAGGAAGAACACTGCGGCGATGCCGATTTCGGTCAGCAGCCCCACGTGCAGCGGGCCACCGGCCGCCCCCAGCGATGGGGCGAGCACAGCCAGGCCGACCGCGCACAGCATAGCCGTCAGAAATCCGTCGATCTTCATAGCCGAACCCCATTGCACAGTAACTTCGGCATCCTAGGCGCGCGCGTCAGGGACAAAAGCCGCATTGCACCGGCGTTCAGCTTCGGAATTTCCGAACTATGCTTGGCCTGACGCTCCGCCAGCTCCGCATCTTCGTCGCCGTGGCGGACCAGGAGAGCCTGGCCGGGGCGGGCCGGCTGCTGCACCTCTCCCAGGCCACGGTGAGCGAGGCCCTGCGCGATCTCGAGGTGGTGATCGGCCAGACGCTGTTCGACCGCACGGGCCGCAAGCTCAAGCTGTCGGTGGAGGGACGCGCGCTACTGCCCGACGCGCGCCAGCTGTTGCGGGACACCGAGGCGGTCTACCGCCGGCACTCGGGACGCAGGCGCCTGGCGCTCGGCGCCTCGGTGACGGCGGGCAACTACGTGCTGCCACCCCTGATTGCGGCGATGGCCCGCGAGGACCCCGATCTCGATATTTCCGTGACCATCCGCAACACCGAAGCTGTGGTGCGCCTGATGCTGGAGCGCGATGTCGAGGCGGCGATCGTCGAGGGACGCGTCGCCCACCCACATCTGGAGGTTCGCCCCTGGCGGCGCGACGAGCTGGCGATCGTGGTTCCCTCCGACCACGCCCTGGCGTCGGGCGCCGATGTCGAGGCCCTGGCCCAGGCGTCGTGGGTGCTGCGCGAGCAGGGGTCGGGCACGCGCGAAAGCTTCGACGCCGCGGCGGCCGGCTGGCCGCAGGCGCCACGGATCGTCCTCACGGTCGGCGGCAACGAGTTGCTGAAGGCGGCGGTCGCCGAGGGGATCGGCGTGGGCTGCCTCTCGCGCGCGGCGGTGGCGGCCGAACTCGCCCGCGGCGAACTGGTCGAGGTCCAGACCGGCGCACCCAGCATCGCGCGCACGCTGAGCCTGGTGACGCGGACCGGCGAGCCTATCGGACGCCCTGCCGCCCGGTTCATCGCTCTTTGCGAGGCCGCGTCCGAGCCGATCTAACTCAGGCCCGTCTAGTCCGCGGGCGTCGCCGGATCCAGCGCGGACAGGACGTCCCGGCCCACTTCCAGCTGGTGAGCGCTCACCTCCGCCGCGGCGGTGTCTGCGTCGCGACGCTCGATCGCCGCGATGATGCCGTCGTGCGCATCGGCGAAATCGACATTCATCTCGGTGGCGGTGAGCGCCAGGAACCGGGCGCGATGCAGGTGCACCACCAGGTCGGCGTGGATATCGGCCAAGGTCTCGTTGCCGGCCGTCACCACCAGCGCGCGATGGAACTGCTCGTTGGCGCGATAATAGTTCGGCGCGTCCTGCTTCTTGAACGCGGCGATCAGCCGGTCATGGATTGCGCGCAACTTGCGGATTTCGCTGTCCGAGGCCGTCTGGCAGAGGCTCCGCGCGGCGTCGGCCTCGATCAGCGCCACGGCGCGAAACTGCTCCTCGATCCGGCGCCGCGACGGCGCGGTGACCCGCGCGCCGCGGCGAGGCAACAGCTCGATCAGGCCTTCCGAGGCCAGCACCTTCAGGGCCTCACGCAGCGGGGTGCGTGAAATCCCAAAGGTGTCGCACAGTTCCTTTTCGGAGATGCGGGTGTTCGGCTGCAGCCGCCCCTTCACGATCATGTCGCGGATCATGGCGACCGCGCGACCGTGCAGAGGCTCATCACGGAAGAGGGCCTGAGCCTCCATATCGACCAACCGCATCCCCAAGGGCGTTCAGAATACGAAATGCAATATGGACTGCACCGCTCCGAGCGACAAGCGCGCCCGGCTCAGCGGAGTTCGTTGCGCACGGGATTGCTGAGCACGCCCAGGCCCGAGATCTCGATCTCGATGCGATCCCCCTCGGCCAGCCACGAGGGCGGGGTGCGCCGCATACCGACGCCGGCGGGCGTGCCCGTGGCGATGACGTCGCCGGGACGCAGGGTGGTGAAGCTGGACGCGTAGGCGATCAGCCGGGGAATGGCGAAGATCATAGTGTCGGTGTTCGCACGCTGGCGCCGCTCGCCGTTGACCCGCGTCTCCACGGTCAGGGGGAACGCAAGCTCGTCGGGCGTCGCCATCCAGGGGCCCACCGCCCCGCTGGCCTCGAAGTTCTTGCCGACGACGATGGAGACCTGCTGGTAGTCGCGGATCGTGCCGTCGTTGAAGATGGTGTAGCCGGCGATGTAGTCCTCGGCCGCCTCTTCGGGGATGTGGCGGCCCGTCCGCCCGATCACCACCGCAAGCTCTCCCTCGTAGTCGAGATGATCGGAGACCTTGGGCTTCAGAATCGGCTGGCCCTGCGCCACCACGCTGGACGGGAAGCGGGTGAAGAAGATCGGATCACCCAGGATTTCGCGCTGCATTTCGGCGGCGTGATCGGCATAGTTGGCGCCCACCGCCAGGATCAGGTGCGGATCGGGGATCGGCGCCTCCAGCTCCACCGCCTCCAGGGCCAGGTCCGCCGCACGGCCGCGCACCGCCGCCGCGACCTCCGGCAGGCGTCCCGCCTCCAGCACGCCGCGAAGGGTGTCGCCAAAGCCCAGGGCTTTCAGATCCACCACGCCGCCCTCGACCAAGACGCCATAGGAGCGCCCTGCCTGGGCGCGGTAACTGACCAAACGCATGTCGTCGTCTCTCCTTGAAGGGAATGGAGTATTCGGCGTCGGGACGGCGCTCGCGGCCGTCCGCGGGGCTCACGTCGCCGCTGGGCCGACGTCGATCGTCAGCGGCGTCAGGCCCGCGATCTCGACCACCATCCGCTCGCCGGGGACCACCGGGCCGACCCCGGCCGGCGTACCGGTGTAGACAAGATCGCCCGGCTCCAGCCGATAGAGCCGCGACAGGAAGGCGATGATGTCGGCCACCGGCCAGATCAGCTCCACCAGGTCGGCGCTCTGGCGCACCTGGCCGTCGACCGTCAGGGTGATCGCGCCGGCGCAAAGGTGGCCCACGGTTTCCGCCGGATGCAGCAGGCCCAGCGGCGAGGACGCCTCGACGTTCTTGCCCGTGTCCCAGGGGCGGCCCTGCTCGCGCGCCTGCAGCTGCAGGTCGCGGCGGGTCATGTCGAGCCCGGTGGCGTAGCCCCAGACGTGATCGAGCGCGGCTTCCGGCGCGATGTCGCGGCCGCCGCGGCCGATGGCGGCGACCAGTTCGGCCTCGTAGTGGAAGTTGGCCGTGGCCTGCGGATAGGGAATGCGCGCGCCGTCCGGCACGACCGTCTCGGCCCACTTGGTGAAGAAGAACGGCGGCTCCCGATCAGGATCGCGCCCCATCTCCCGCGCATGGGCGGCGTAGTTGCGCCCGACGCAGAAGATCCGGCGGACCGGAAACTCCGCGCCCGTCGCCGTGGGAGCCAGCACCGGAGCCGGCGGACTGAACAGCAGGGTCATGCGAGGGCCTCGCGATACAGGTTGAGCTTCTGTTGGGCGGTCTTGTCGGAGTAGCTGAACAGCACCAGCTCGGAGCGGGCGCGCAGGCGCACCGGGATCCAGGCCGGCGCCACCACCACGTCGCGCGCCTCCACGGCGAAGACCTGATCGCCGATCAGCACCTCGCCGCCGCCCGACACCACCACCATCACCTGGCCCTCGGTCGTGCGTCGCCCGCGCGTTTCGAACCCGGCCGGCAGCAGCTGCACCTGGGCGGAGATGGTCGCCATGACCGCCCCGCCATCGGCCGGGTTGATGAATTCCAGCGCGTGGCCGAAATGCGGGTCGGGCGCGCCGGCGGCGGACAGGGCGTCCAGGCTCTCGCGCCACTCCGCATAGGGGTAGTGGAACAGCGGCTGATGCGCCGGACGACGGTCGCCGACGCTGCCGCGCAGCGGGCGCAGATTGCGGCCATAGCGCTTCAGACTGTCGTCGTCCGCCGCCGTCTCCGGAAAGGCCGCGACCTCATATTTCTCGGCGAAGCTGGCGTCGAAATGGCGGACGGTGGGGATGTCCAGGCCATCGAGCCAGATCATCGGCGCGCCGGTCGGATTGCCGTGGTCGTGCCACTGGCCGCCAGGCGTCAGCACCAGGTCGAAGGGGCGCATGATCGCCTTCTCGCCATCGACGGCGGTGTAGGCCCCCTCGCCTTCCATGACGAACCGCAGCGCGCTCTGGCTGTGGCGATGGCAGGGCGCGACCTCGCCGGGCAGGATCAGCTGCAGGCCGGCGTAGAGCGCCGGGGTGATCGCCGACAGGCCCGGCAGGCCGGGGTTCTCCAGGATCAGCACCCGCCGCTCCGCCTGCTCGGCGCTGATCAGGTCTCCCGCCCGCATGAGGTAGTCGCGCGCGGTGGCGTAGCTCCATCGGTGCGGGACCGCCGGCGAGCGCGGCTCGGGTATGACCAGGGCGCTCAGCACCTCCCACAGTGGGGTCAGGCTGTGGGGCGTCATCTCGCCGTACAGCGCCTGGAGTTGGGCGCGCTGGTCGTTGGGCAGGACCGGATGCATGGATTTCCTCGGTTCGAACGGTCGCGACGATGGGCTCACGCCGACAGCCGCACGGCCTCGAGCAGCCCACGTTCGACCAGCCATGCGCGGGTCAATTCCACCGTGCGGCGCAGGTGATCGGGCTGGCCGGCGTAGTAGTGGGTGGCGCCCTCGACCACGGCGTAGCTCTTGTCGGCGCTGATCGAGGCCCGGTGCACCGCCTGCAGGTGGGCGCGGGGGACGCAGTCGTCGGCGGAGTTCTCGACCACCAGCAGGGGCGCGGCGCTGCTTCTAGCGGCGCGCTCGGCGTCGATATTGCTGTCCTCGATCGACCATTGCGACAGCCAGGCGCGCAGCGTCGAGTAGCGGGCGAGCCCGGCCGGCCCGGCGTTCACCTCGGCCGGGTTGCCCAGCCAACACCAGTTGGAGCGCCGGTCGTTCGGCTCGATGGCGACGTCAAGGAAATGCGGATCGGCGAGGGTGCGATGGACCAGGAACGCCCGATCCCGCTCCAAACCGCCGGCCGCCTCCAGGCCGGCCAGGGTCGTCTTGACCCAGTCGGTGATCCGACGCATCCGCGCCAGCTGCGCGTCGCGGTAGCGTTCCAGGAACAGCGGCGCATAGGGCGGCGCCGGGCCATGCCCGTTGGCGTAGAGGTCGAGCGAGGGATCGCGCCGATCAGGATTGGCCTCGTCGAAAGGCGACGGATCGATCATCTCGGCCAGCATGCGGGCGCGCGAGACCGCGGCGGCCTGGAACACCACCGCATCCGCCGGCGGCAGGCCGGCGAGGCTGATCGGGTCGCCGGCCGCGGTCCGGGTCAGGGTCGGCCGCTCGGCCTGGGCCTGGTAGCTCAGCGCCAGCGAGCCGCCGGCGCTCCAGCCGACCAGCACGACCTTGCGGTATCCCCAGGCCTCGCGCGCCGCGCGCACATAGGCGCCCAGGTCCAGCAGCACCTTCTCCAGGATGGCGGCGGTCTCGTTGCGGGCGTAGCGGCTGCCCGCGCAGAGCACGTGCCCGCCCAGCCTGGCGGTTTCGACCTCCACCGGCAGGAGCTGCAGGGCGGAAGCCGGATGCATGAAGATGAACAGGGTGTCCGAGGCCACGCCGCAGGGGCGGATCAGCACGCCGTCCAACCGCACGCGCCCGCCGGTTCCGGCGAAGCTGTAAGTCTCGGTCGCGTCGCCCGCTTCCGCGGCGTCGACGTGAACCCATTGGTAGGCGAGCTCATAGGGCGGCTGCACGGGGCGTCCCTCCGCTAGGCGATCTGCGCGCAAGGCGGCGCCAGGGCGTTGAGGTAGTCGGCGACCGCGGCGCCGTCGGCCGGGTCTGCGGCGAGCCCGATGTAGCCGTCCGGCCGCACCAGAATCAGCGCCGGTCCGGTCAGGTCGTAGTCGCGGGCGAGTTCGCCCTCGGCGCTGGCCGCAATCGCCATGCAGGTAAGCGGCGATCGGGCGGCGGCGGCTATCTGGTCCAGGGCTTCTGGCGCGCAGCCATAGCCCAGCAGAACGAAGTCCGGCCCCTGGAAGCGCTCGAACAGCCGCCGCCGCACGCCGTCGGCGTCCAGATAGGCGGCGTCGGGCGCCCGGTCGCCGGCCTGGACCCGGCGAGGCTGCGCGCGCAGCTCCTGCGCCAGGATCGACCCGCGGTAGCTGAGGTCCAGCTGCAGCGTCTCGCGCCCCCGGCGCATGTCGTGGCGCTGGTTCATCGCGTCCAGCAGGCTGGCGCTCAGGTTCAGCACCCCCGCAGCGATCGGCCGGCGCTCCGCCTCGTAGCTGTCGAGCAGGCGCGCATCCGCCCCATCGAGCACCCGCGCCAGCTTCCAGCCGAGGTTGTAGGCATCCTGGATCGCGGTGTTCAGCCCCTGGCCGCCGGTCGGCGGATGGGCGTGGGCGGCGTCGCCGGCGATCAGCACCCGCCCGACCCGATAGCGGTCCGCCAGCCGGAAATTGGCGCTGTAGACCGAGGTCCAGCTCGGCGGATGGCCGATCAGGTCCTGGCGGCCGCTGCGTTGGCTGATCAGACCCCGGAAGTAGTCCAGCGTCAGCGGCGGATCCTCGCCCTCAGCCACCTCGGCGGCGACCTGGAACAGGTCGGTTCCGGCCAACGGACACAGCGAAAGCTGCCCGCCCGGCGCCTGGGGCCACCTGTGCCACGCCTCACGCGAAAGATTGTCGATGGCCATGTCGGCCAGGACCATGCGGAACGGACGCCGCTCGCCTGGAAAGCCGATGTCCAGCGCCCGCCGCACGAAACTGCGTCCCCCGTCGGTCCCGACCAGATAATCGCACGCGACGGTCTCCTCCCCCGCCGCTGTCGCCAGCCGTGCGACGACCGCCTGTTCACCGGCCTCGAACCCGGTCAGTTCGACGCCGAACTCGACCGCACCGCCCAGTTCCCCCAGGCGATGGCGCATCACCGCCTCGGTCTTCCACTGCGGCAGCATCAGGGAGTTCGGATAGGGTTCGGCCGACGTCGGCAGACGCACCTCGGACGGGGCGCGACGGACAACCTCGATCCCCTCGTAGTTCCAGACCGGGGGATAGACCTGGCCCAGCTCCAGCACGCCCTGGATCAGGCCAAGGTCTTCCAGGATCTCCAGGCTGCGCGGCTGCAGCCCCTTGCCCTTGGAGCCGACGAACGGCTGCTCCAGCTTTTCGATCAGCCGGAACGGCACATTGCGCCGGGCCAGGTCGATGGCCAGGGTCAGGCCAGCGGCGCCGGCGCCGACGATAAGCACTCTTGTCTCGGAAACCCGCATCACCACTCCACTGAACTCGCGGTGGATGAGCGTGGGCCCTGGCCCACGCTCGCTACGCCATACCGGCCGCCGAACCTGGCGGCGGCGAACTCACCAGACCTTGGTCAAGCGACCGCCGAAGGTTCGCGGCGCCCCCGCCTCGCCGGTCGGCACCAGGCCGTTGGCCGCCGCCCCGAAGATGTACTGGCGGTCGGTCACGTTCTTGGCCCAGAGCTGCACCTGCCAGCCCTGGTCGAAGTTGTAGCCGGCGAACAGGTTGAGCAGCCCATAGGCGCCCTGGCTTTGGCTGAGGAAGTTGGAGGGGTCGTAATAGACCCGATCCTGCCAATCGAACTGCGACTGCACATAGGCGTCGCCCGCCCCCACCCGCCAGTCGTAGCGGGCCGTCAGCGAGGCCGACCAGGGCGGCGCGGCGTCCAGGTAGTGTCCGGTCGCGTTGATCGTGCCGGTGCCCAGCGCCGCGGCCAGCGGGGCGTTGGTATAGTCCGAATACTTCGCATCCAGGCGCGAGGCGTTGGCGGTCAGGGTCAGGCCGTGGATCGGCACCGCGGCCAGTTCGACTTCGGCGCCCTTCACCGAGGCGGTCGCGGCGTTGGAGATCGACACCACGCCCGGGCTGATCAGCTGGTTAACCTGCAGATCGTCGTAGTCGTAGATGAAGCCGGTGACGTTGAAGCGCAGGCGACGATCAAGCCAGTCGCTCTTTTCGCCCAGCTCGTAGCTGGTCAGTCGTTCCGGCGAGAACTCGGCGCTCTTGATCGACGAGGCCACGTAATTGTAGCCGCCGCTCTTGTAGCCCTTGGTGACCGAGAAATAGGCCATCAGGTTCTTTTCGATCTGCCAATCGAGACCCAGCTTAGGCGTGAAGGCGTAGTAGTTGTGGCTGAGGTCGAACTTGGCGGCGGGCGAGCCGTTGGGCAGGCCCGTGTTCAGGAACGCGAAGTTGTAGTTCTGGTCGAAGGACTTTTCATCGACGGTGTAGCGCCCGCCGAGGGTGACGGAGAAGTTCGACAGAAGGTGATAGGTCCCCTGGACGAACCCGGCCTCGGAGTCGGTATGGGTCAGGGGCGGCGCATTGATCTTCAGGTTGGCGGCCGGCCGGGCGATGAAGGTGCTGCTCTGGTCGTCCTCGTGGAAGTAATAGATGCCGGCGACGAATTCGGCGGCGTTGTAATGCCCGACGAGATTGAACTCCTGGGTAACCTCGCGCTCGCTTTCGCCCTGGAACACGAAGGCGTTGTTCAGATTGGTATAGTCGGAGTCGACATAGCCCTTGTTGATGGCGCTGCGCCACGCCGTCAGCGACTTCAGCGACAGGTGGTCGTTCAGGCGGTAGTTCAGCTCTTCCGAAACCCCGTACACCCCCACGTCCACGTGCTGGTTGGTGTTGAGGGCGACCTTGGAATAGTCGTGGAAGATGCTGTTGTTGATGCCGCCAGCCGCGACCAGGCTCGGCGGCAGCGGCGTCATGATCTCATCGAAATTCTCGAGATCGTATGAGGCCAGGTTGAAATCGAAGCGCGTCGTCATGTTGAGACGATCGCTCGGCTCATAGCGCAGTTGCGCCCTAACCCCACCCTCGTTCTGATCGAAGATGTCGTTGCCGGTGGAAATGTTCTTCAGATACGGGTCGTGGCGCGCATAGTTCACCGCCACGCTGCCCTGAAGCTGTCCCTCGACGAGCGGGCCGCTGAGATAGAGCTGGTTTTGCACCTCGCCGTAATTGCCGGCGGTCACCTGCTCCTCGCCCTGGAACACATCGCTGGGCGTCTTCGACACGATGTTGATGGTCCCGCCCGCGGCGTTGCGGCCGTACAGCGTGCCCTGCGGCCCCCGCAGCACCTCGACCCGCTCCACATCCAGGAAATCGGCGAACTGGGTGAAGGGACGCGCCAGATAAACCCCATCCACCTGGACGGTCACGTCGGGATCCGAGCCGTTGCCCGTGTTGTTGGATCCGACCCCCCGGATGTAGATTTCGGCAAAGCTCGTGCTCTGCGAAATGATCAGGTTCGGCGTCAGATTGGACAGATCTTTCACATTGGTGATCATGGCCTGGTCCAACTGCGCGGCGGACACTGCGCTGACTGCGATGGGCGTCTGCTGCAGGTTGGTCGCGCCTGTGCGCGTGGCCGTCACCACGATCTCCTGCACCGCCGACGCCTGGGCCGATGAAGCCTGGGTCGATGGAGCCTGGGCCGGCGGCGCGGACGCGGCGGTCGGCGCCGCGACATCTTGAGCTGCAGCCGCTCCGCCCACGCCGCAGGCGGCGGCAGTGGAAAACAGCCACACCTTGATATACTTATTCACATTCCATCCCCTGTTTTTTTATTTAATTTATTCGATCAGGAAACTGCACTCTCTCCATACTCATCACTACACGACGCAAACTCAACGCGACCCTGGCCCAACAAAATTTCGGATCATCTGGAAAGCCGGCGCGCAACCATCACTTCATGCGCGCCCCTTCCCCCTGACCCACAGACGACGAACTCGATCGAATCTGGCTCCTGGGCCGCCCTACAAAGCTCGGGTAGCACGTTTGGATTTTGAATGCAAAATTTTGCGTTCCGATTTTTGGAGGACCGAGCCGCGCCTCGCGAGCGCCTGGTGGCCATGGACGGAACACGGCTCGCCGCCAGTTCAGGCGCTGAACGACTGCAAGGGGATCAGGGCGCCGACGCCGCAGCCAAGGTCGGCAGCGATCTTGGCGACTAGCGTAATGGCGGATTGGGCATGCGCCGCTCCACGCCAGAGATATAGGTCCGGTGCACATCGGCCCGATGGCCGAGCTCCTCCTGGGATCCCGCCAGTCCGCCAGCAGCAGGGGCCAAGTCCGGGCCCCGGCGTCCCAACCCGGCGCTGACGGGAGGCGCGGCGCCGGCGCGGCCAGTGCGGACCGATTTCAGGCTACCTGTGGTTTAAATTCGGAATTTACGCAGCTCAGCCGCCAAACCAATGCGCCACGATGGATAGTGCGCAATTGGCGTGGACGGATGATCGGGACAATACCCGCGCGAACATTGGCGGATGCTTGGATTGTGGCGAAGCGGCCGAATCTTTCGCCTCGGAAATGAAACCACCGGGGATATTTTTCTCGACGCCAAACGAAAACCTAACTATTCGACTATCAATCTAGATAGATCCGCAACCACTAGCGAAACCCATGTCCGAAAATATTGAAGCGATTGAACTGACCGCCGGCATCGTCGCGGCCTATGTCACCAACAACAGCGTCTCCGCCAACGACCTCCCGGCCTTGATCCAGCAGGTTCATAAGGCGCTCACCGAGGCGAGCCTCGGTCCGCAGGCCCCCGTCGAGGCCGCCCCTGTTCCCGCCGTTTCGGTCAAGAAGTCGGTCACGCCAGACTACTTGATCAGCCTGGAAGATGGCCGCCAGTACAAGTCGCTCAAGCGCCATCTCACCACGCGCGGCATGACTCCGGCCGAGTACCGCGCAAAGTGGAACCTGCCCAAGGACTACCCGATGGTCGCGGCCAACTATTCGGCCCAACGCTCCAGCCTCGCCAAGACCCTCGGCCTTGGCCGCAAGCCCGCGGCTGTCGCGCCGGCGCCCGCGCCGGCCAAGCCCGTCCGGGGTCGCGGCAAGAAGACTGCCTGATGTGACGTGTCGGGTGGGGCCGCCCCTCTGGGCGCTCCACCCGTATCTTGGCGCCGGCCCTGATGTGGCCGCGCACGCTTCTAGCCGGGGTCAGCCCTTAGGGCCGCGGCTGCCCCCGACTTCGGCTTCACCTGTCACGCAGGTCGAACCTCGCCCGGTCGGATATCGGTTTGACCGGCCGGGTCGCCTGGCGGACCATCTCCCGGAAACGCTCGCGCGCGACGGTCGCCGGGGCCGAGGCGAGCGCCCCCAGCACCACGTCCGCTGTGCCGAGTTCCGACGTGATCTCGACCTTGGGCCCGACCACGCGCCAGTCGGCACGATGAACGCGACCGCCCTCGTTCAGGATGAGCTTTCCCGCTCGTTCAGCCATTTTTCCCCTCAACGCCAAGCCTGAACCGATCTCGTCGCGAAGACGCGACTCAGCGGCTCCAGGCTTCCCTATCATTCTGCGATTTCGGCGCGAGGGGTACGGTCATGTCGCCGCTGCCGCACCGCAGCGCCCGGATCGGCCCCACGTCAGGCGGCGCTCGCCAGACGCCCAAACGCTGGCCACGCCGCTCTGGCGGCCAAGCTCAGGACGCGGCGCCGAACAGCAGTGATTTGACCGTGACCGGGATGGCGCGGGATGGCAGCCGGATTCGACCCAGGTCGATGAAATCCAGCTCGCCCAGACACACGCCGTCGATCACCAACACCTCCACCGGCGTCCCGACCTCTTCGCGCAGGATCGCCCCCAGGCTCGCCGCCGCATCGCCATCCAATAGAAGATAGAGCGGGCGTCCTTCGGCGATGCGTTGCTTGAAGCCGTCCGCGAGCCCCCGGGCCAGGGCGAGCAGGCGCGCGTGACTGGGCTCTCCGCCCCAGGACATCGACAGGGCCAGATCGCTTGCGTCGTCCATCTGCGCCAGCCGGCCCCGGATCGCCGCCGCCAGCTCGTTCGGGCGGATCGTCCCGGAGAGGTCAAGCGAAAGGCGCAGGACCGGCAGGTTCTTGCGTGGCAGCAAGGCGGCGTGGGAGGAGAGATAGAGCGTGTCGCCGCTCATCTGCACCGTGTGCCGCGACGCGCCGAGCACGGTGGCCCGGATACGTTCGGTGGGCTCCAATAGCGGCGCGCCGAGCGGGTCCTGGTCCAGCCGCCTTCGCAGGGCGCGCCCCAAGGTCCGTCCCAGGTCGTTGAAGTCCCGCGTCTCGCGGCCATAGACGTATTCGCCGACGCCCCCGGAAACCATCACGCCATCGATGGGCCCAGCGACCGTCAGCGGCAGAGTCCGCATCGTCGCGGCCGCCTCGGCTGGCGCCGCTTCTCCGTGAACGGCCGCCTTCGCCACCTGCAGGACGAGCCGAGCCATGACGTCGGCGACCAAGGCGCGACTGCTCGGGGCGATGGCTTCGCCGAGACTCCAGGCGACATCCGCCGCAGCGGCGTGACGCGCGCCCCAGGGCTCCAGCCGCGTCACGCGGTCCTCGCGGTCCACCACCAGCAGGCGCCCGCCCACCTCGAGCGCGGCCGTCGAGAGCACCTCGCCGCCATCGATCAACACCAGCTTGGTGGTGGCGCCGCCCACATCGATCAGCAGCAGCCGCCGGCCGCCGCCTTCGCGGGACGCCGCCACGGCGCCCGAACCGTACGCCGCCAGGCGCGCCTCCATGTGGTCGCCGGCCGCCGCGCAAACCACGTCGCCCACGGCTTCGGACAGACGCGCAGCCAGGGCGGCCGCGTTTTCGCGGCGGGCCGCCGCGCCGGTCAGGATCACCGCGCCGGTGTCGATCGCGTCGGGCGCGACGCCCACCTCGCGGAACAGCTTCTCCAGCAAGGCCCACAGGGCGTCCTCGTCGATCGCCTGGCCGCGAAACGGCGTCGCCATCACCGGCGAGACATAGAGCAGCTCGCCGTGCGCATGGCGTCCGAAGCCCGCGCCATGCAGACTCAGCCGCGACAGCGCCGCCTGGGTGCTGGAGGAGCCGATATCGAGGCCCAGGCTGAGCAAGGTGGCGGGCTCGGCGTCGGGCTCGGCCCCGGGCAGGTCATGGTCATGGTCATGATCGTGCTCGCCGTCGCCATGGGCATGGCCGAACAGAGCCCCCAAACCGTGGTCGGCCAGGCTGTGGCGCGCGCCCGCCACCGCCGCTCACCCCGCCCGGGGATGACCGCGCATGTAGTCGCGCACGCGTTCCTCGGTCAGCACCACGTTGGGGTCATATTCCGGCGCATCCTCGAGCTGTTCGAGATTGTTCAGCCCCATTTGGCGGAAGATGCGCGCCGTCGACGAGACCAGCCGCACCGGCCGCTCAGGATCGGCGTTGAAGTGCTGGTGGATGGTGTTGGGCGGCACATAGATGTAGTCGCCGGCTTCCCAATCGAACCGCTTGACCTCCACCTGCGGCGTCCAGACGAATTGGTCGGTGATCTCCACATCGCAATCCTGGTGCAGGTCGTATCCCCTGCCCTCCAGCACGTAGAGGCATTCCTCGGCCAAGTGGCGATGCTTGCCCGACCTGGAACCGGGCGGGATCAGCTGCATGTAGACGTCCACCGTCTCCATGCGCGTGTTCATCTCCTCGTTGATCAGGTGCTTGAGCAGGCCCTGACGCGACATTTCCCAGGGCATCTCGTCGGGGCGCACGACCTTCTTGCGGCGGGCGTTGCGCGAGGGGGCGTCGCGCGCCTCGTCCAGCAGACGCTGGTAGCGCCGTTCGTTGCCGGCGCCCACCAGCCAGGCGCTGCTTTCCGCCCAGGCCATCAGTAGCCCTCCTCGGGATGGTTGAAGTCGATCTCCGCCTCGCGCACCTCGAAGCCCAGGCTCTCGGGCGTCTCCTCCACCGAGCGGGCCTTGACCTGCTTCTGGAACAGCATGTTCAGGAACAGGTAGAGCGGCTTGGTCTTGATGACGAGGCAGCGCGCCGGCCGGGTCTTGGAGGCGTTGAAGTGCTGGTGCACACAGTTGTTGTGGACGATGGCCACGTCGCCCGCCCTCCAGTCGTAGCGCACGCCGTCGTGGATCTCGTAGCCGGCGCCGTCCAGGATGTAGAAGGCCGCTTCGTTCACGTGGCCATGCTTCTGGGAGGAGCCGCCGGGCGCGTACTCCTCGAGATGCATGTGGAAGGTCTGGGTTATGCCGTCCTTGGGTTCGACATAGTGGCGGCTATAGGCCTGGGGCCCATCGACGAACTTGATCTCCCTGCCCTTCAGCACGCGGGGACTGGCGCGTAGCCGCTCCAACTCCTTCTTGACGTCGTATTCGCCCTGGAAGCCGCGGACGAACACACGGTCCTTCTTGGAGTGATAGAGGTTGGCGACCTTTTCCTCGTGGGCCTGGGCGTCGGAGTTGTGGCCGATGGGCGGCGCTGCGGCCTCGTCCTCTGTCATCATCGTTCCTGCCGTTGCTGCGCAGCGCTCATGCGGTCACGCCCAGCTGGTCCTTCCAGCGGTCCATGAGGCGCATCTGGTCCTGCAGAATCTGTTGGGTCTCCGCCGCCCCGTCGGGGGTCAGGCTGGCGTGGTTGCGCCGGGCCCAGTCGAGCACCGCCGGCGTGCGCAAGGCCGCGACAAAGGCGGACGACAGTCGCTGCATCGTGGCCGGGGCCATGCCGGGCGGCCCGGCGATGGCGCGGAACTGGGCTATGTCGGTCAGGGCAGGCAAGCCGAGCGTGGTGGCGTCAGGCACGCCCGGCAGGCTGGAGTGCTTCTCAAAGGTGCAGAGCACCCTCACCGCGTTGGCGCTCATGTAGCTGGCGATGGAGGCGACCGAGGCGATGCACGCGTCCCCGTCCCCGCGTGCAGCCGCCACGATGTAGTCGTTGGTGCCGCGATAGCCGGTGATGATCTCGACCGGGATGTCCAGCAGCCGCGCGCCGACGCGGGTGGCGAGATAGGCCGTGCCGGCCGAGCTGACACAGGTGAACTTGACCTTGCGCTGCCGCCCCAGGGCGCGCAGGTCATCGAGGCTGCGATAGGGTGAATTGGCCGAGACCATCAGGGCGTAGCCGTCGCGGCCCATGTTGGCGATCCAGCTTAGCCGGTTTAGGTCTGCGCCCACCCCGCCCTGACGCTGCAGGATCATGATGCCCGGGATGTTGATCACCGCGATGGTGGAGCCGTCGGGCCGAGCCCGGTAGAGTTCCTGCGCGGCGCGCACGCCACCGCCGCCGTCGATGTTCTGGGGGATCACCTGGGCGCCCAAAGTGCGCTGCAGCGACGGGATCACCGCGCGCACATAGGAGTCAAAGCCTCCGCCTGGCGCGTAGGGGATGATGAAGGAGACGGCCCCGCCGCCGGCGCTGGGCCGACTGCACGCCGCCAGCAACCCGCCCGCGCCGGCGCCGAGCAAGGCGCGTCGGCCCATCATCATGAGGGCGTCCCGGCCGGCGGGAGGTCAGGGACGATCGTGCGGCGCGCTTGCATCCTGCAACTCCTGCTTGGGCTATCGACTAGACCCTGGACATTGTTCCGTCAAACAGCATACGTTCCGCTAGACGGAACGATAGCAGATCGCGCCATGACCGACCAGCCGGCCCCATCCAGCCCCCGCACGCCCGACCGGGTCGAGGCGGTGGAACGCGCCCTGTCGTTGCTGCAGTGCTTTCGCGAGGCGGGCGAAACCTTGAGCCTGGCGCAACTGGCGCAGCGCTCAGCCCTGTCCAAGAGCACGATCCTGCGACTGGGCGCGTCGCTGGGCGCCAAGGGCTTCCTGCACCGCGACGACGGCGGTCGCTTCATGCTCGGCCCGGAACTGGCGCGGCTGGGTGGTCTGACCCGGCCGGCGATCGGACTGGATCAGTTGATCCGGCCCGTGCTGCGCGACCTGGCCGAGGCCGCCGGCGAGACCTCGTCCTTCTACGTCCGCGACGGCGACACGCGGATATGCCGCTTCCGCCACAACGCCGAACGCGCCGCACGCCATCACCTGGAGGAAGGCTCGCGACACCCTCTGGACCGGGGCGCGGCCGGACTGGTGCTCACCGCCTTCGCCGGGGCGCGCGGCCCTAAAGCCGAGCAGGTGCGCCGACAGGGCTGGGCCATCTCCATCGGCGACCGCAGCCCTGAGCTCGCCGCGGTGGCGGCCCCGCTCATCGCCATGGACGGGCGGCTGGTGGGCGCGCTCACCGTATCCGGCCTGATCGGCCGCTTCAGCCCCCAGCGCATCGAACTGAGCCGCCAGGCGCTGCTGGCCGCCGCCGAAGCGCTCAGACCCAGACTACCCGCCCCGGCCCATCCGGACCTCAGTCGCGAAGCATGATGGGAGACACGCCCGGCCGCCGACGGCCCCGCGAAGGGCGGACGGCGATATCGCCATTGATTTCCCCTGGTCACCGCCGTGACGCCCAGCCACAACGGATTCGGCAAAACTGGAGGCGGGGCGTCCGATGAGCGGGGCTGGGGCCACAGCGGCATTACCTGGGACCGGCCTCAGCATCGCACCGCGCGATCTCCAGCGCCTGCTCATCGGCCTGGGCCTGGCGACGTCGATGCAGTTCTACACCTTCGACAGCGTCAACCTGGTGCTGCCGGACATGGCGGGCGCGTTCGGCGTCTCGCGCGACGAAGCCGGGTGGATCCTGATCACCTACAGCGGCGCCCTGTTCCTCGGCACGCCGCTGTCCAGCTATTTCGCCCGGCGCATCGGGCTGCTGCCCTATCTGGTCGGCTCGATCCTGGTGTTCCTGGGTGCCTCGATCGGCTGCTCCATGTCGACGCGGCTGGACGAGATGCTGATCTTCCGCTCCATCGAGGGCTTCGCCGGCGGCGCCCTGAACTTCTGGTGGCGCGGCAGCGTCTATCTGATCCTGACCGGCCCGGCGCGCTCGGCCTCGATGATGCGGATTTCGGTGATGCTGTACGCCGCCACCGTCGTCGGCCTGCTGTGCAGCGGCTTCCTGGTCGATCACCTGAGCTGGCGCTTCATGTGGGTGATCGACGCGGTGCTGGCCGCCGGCGCGCTGTTCATGCTCCTGCGCTACTACCCGCGTCAGGTCATCGAGCCCGACCGGCATAGCGCGCCGATCGATCCCTGGAGCGCGCTCCTGTTCGGCGTCGGCGTCGTCGCCTTGCAGATCGTGCTCAGCCGGGGCGAGATCAACGACTGGTTCGGATCGCCCATGATCGTGGCGCTGACCTGGGTCGCGGTCATCGCCATCGTGCTGTTCGTGTTCCGCTGCCTGGACCCTAGCAACGCCAATCCGCTGCTCAGGCTGTGGATGGTGAAGGACCGCAATGTGCTGGCGGCGATCTTCATCGGCCTTTTGACCGGCATGATCCTGTCAGGCAGCCTCTACGCCCTGCCCGAATACCTGAGAGGCGTCGCAACGCCGGTGCGTTCGGCCAGCCAGACGGGCCAGATCCTCTGTGTTTACGCCCTGACGGCGATGTGCATCCGCCCGGTCGTGGTACCCGCCATCGGCCGGCTCGGCCAGCGGCGCGTCACGATCTTCGCCCTGGCCTGCATGGTCGCGTCCATGCTGGTGATGACCTTCCTGCTCGCGCCGGATACGCCCACCCTCTACTACGCCCTGCCGCTGGTGCTTTACGCCGGCTGCCTGGCGCCCCTCCTGTCGGCGGTCGGAAGCGGCACCGCAGCTCGCGTGGCGGGACCGGCGCAGATGGACGCGGTGTCCATCTACATGACCTTCCGCCAGCTGGGCGCGGCCATGGGGGTGGCCTTCGTGAACATCGTCCTCGACCGGAGGGAAGCCTTCCATTCCAGCCGCCTGTTCGAGCACCTGCGCACCGGAGCGCCGACGCTTGGCGCCTGGACGGGCGCCGTCTCCAGGACGCTAAGCGAGCATGGCGGCCGCTCCACCGTGGACGCCACGGCCACCACCCTTCGGGTGCTGAAGGAGGCCGGCGCCCAGCAGGCCTCCACCCTCGCCTTCGCCGATGCTTTCCGCACCATGGCCCTGATCGGCGTGGCGGCCCTGGCCCTGACCCCGCTCATGCCGCCACCTGCGAGGAAAAAGGGATGAGCCAGCCGGCTCCGCAGCCCAAGCCCCAACCGCCGCCCAAGTCGCCGGGCGGCTGGCGTCACTGGCGCTGGGCCCTCGCCGTGGTCGTGATCCTGGGCCTGGTCGCCCTGGCGCTCGCCCTGCCGGCGCATTTCAAGGCCCAGACCAACGACGCCTATGTCGAGGCCGACGTGGTCACCGTGGCCCCGAAGGTCCCGGGCTATGTCGTCAAGCTCAATGTCGACGACAACGCGCGCATAAGGCAGGGCGAGGAACTGCTCCAGATCGACGACCGCGAGTACAGGATCGCCGTCGCCAACGCCCAGGCCGATCTCGCCAACGCCAAGGCCGCGCGCAGCCAGGTCGCCGCCCTGCTCGCGCGGCAGTCGCACCTGATCGCCTCGGCCCGCGCGTCCCTGAGCGGCGACCGGTCCCAGGCGACCTTCGCGGCCCAGCAGGTGGCGCGCTACGGCCCGCTGGCCTCGGTCGGCTTCGGGTCGATCGAGCACCTGCAGCAGGCCCAGGCCGACAACGGCGCCAAGCAATCCAGCGTGCAGAAGGATACGGCCGACATCGCCGCCACCGAGGCTCAGGTCTCCGTCCTGCAATCGCAGCTGCAGGAGGCCGACGCGGAGATCGCCCGCCGCACGGCGCTGCTGGACCAGGCGCGGCTGAACCTCGCCTACACGCACCTCCCCGCCGATGTGGACGGCACTGTGGCCAACCGCCTGGTGCGCCTCGGCAACTATGTGCAGCCGGGTCAGGCCCTGCTCTCCGAAGTGCCGAGCCGCGTCTATGTGGTGGCCAACTACAAGGAGACCCAGGTCGATCACATGCGCCTGGGCCAGCCGGTGTGGATCCACGTCGACGCCTTCCCCGACATCCGCTTCCGCGGCCACATCGACAGCTTCCAGCGGGGCACGGGCTCGCGCTTCGCCCTGCTGCCGCCCGAAAACGCGACCGGGAATTTCGTCAAGATCGTGCAGCGGCTGCCGGTGAAGATCCTGTTCGACGAACCGCGCGACCGGCTGCCCCTGCTGGCGCCCGGCATGTCGGTGGAGACCAACGTCGATCTCGCCGCCAACGGGCGGAAAAGCCCTTGAGGGCCGGCCGGCTCCTGTTTCGCGTGGCCGCGGCCACGGCGCTCGCCGCCGTCGGCGCGTGCACGGTCGGGCCGGATTTCCACCCGCCAGCGCCGGCGGCCCAGAACGGGTTTGCCGAGCGCAAGCTCGGCGCGCCGGGCCCAGGAGATGTGCAGCAGACCAGTTCGGCCGCCGCAACGCTGGAAGACGACTGGTGGAGCCTGCTGGGCCAGGCCAAGCTGGCCGAGGTCGAGCGCGAGGCCCTGGCGCGCAACTGGACCCTGGCGTCGCGCACGGCGGCCATCGACCGCGCCCGCCAGGAACTGGCCGCCGTTCGTGGCCGCAACTACCCGCAACTGGACGCCGGGGCCCAGCTCGGCCAGACCCGCATCGGCGCCACCGTGTTCGGCCCGGACGCGTACAGCTTTCCCATCTTCTCCAGCTACGGCGGCGGACTTGGGGCCAGCTATGAGGTGGATGTGTTCGGCGGGCGGCGGCGCCAGATCGAGCAGGCGGCCGCCACGGCCCAGAGCCAGGTCCACGAGCGCGACGCCGCCGCGCTGGCCCTGATCGCCGACGTCGCCCTGCAAGCCATCGAGATCGCCTCGGCCAAGCGCGACATCGAGCTGACCCAGGCCATCATCGCCCAGGACGACAAGACCCTCGAGCTGGTGCACCAGGCGCGGCTGGCGGGCGCAGCCCCCGACGTCGACGTCGACCAGGCCTCGGCCCAGCTGGCGCACGACCGCGCGACCCTGCCCCCGCTGCGCCAACGCCAACTGGCGGCGCAGAATGCGCTGGCCGCCCTGGTCGGACGCTCGCCGACGGACTGGCGCGCGCCGGACTTCGATCTGGCGGACTTCATCCTGCCCGCCACCCTGCCCGCGGTCGTGCCTTCAACCCTGGCGCGGCAGCGTCCCGATATCCTCGCGGCCGAGGACCGGCTGCACGCCTCGAGCGCCGCCATCGGCGTGGCGACGGCCCAGCTCTACCCGCAGTTCGATCTCAGCGCCGTGGTGACCCGCGAAGGCCTGTTCGACGGCCCCTCGGAGACCGCCTGGACGCTGCTCGGCGGCGTTTCGGCCCCCCTGTTCAATGGCGGGCGCCTGGTCGCGGGCAAGCACGCCGCCGAGGCCGCCTATCGCGCCAGCTTCGCCGACTACCAGCAGGTCGTCGTCAGCTCCCTGGCCCAGGTCGCCAGCCAGCTGGACGCGCTGGCCAATGACGCCGACCAGCTCGCGGCCCAGGAACAGGCCCGGGCCTCGGCGTCGCGCTCGCTTGCGCTCAGCCAACATGGCTACGCAGAGGGCAGCATCGACCTGACGCGGCTGCTCATCGCCCAGCACCTGGAGGACGAAGCCCTCCTCGGCGTCGAAGCGGCGAGCAGCGCGAGGCTGGCCGACACCGTGCGGCTGTTCCTCGCCTTGGGCTTTCACCCGCCTGCCGATCTCCAGGCCGCAGCCCCTCATCTACAGCAATGAACGGCTCGGAACGGCGGCGGTGAGGCTGGGGTTGCGGCCTAAGTCGTAGACGGCCTGTACCGGGCAGATGGTGGTCTCATCGGCGACGTCGCGGCGCTCGTCAGTGTGTCTCAGGCCGTCTCGGCACTCTCGAACGGATTCGGAAACCGGACGCTTAATTACCAAAACTCCGGGATCCGGATGCAAGGCAGCCAGAGATCCCATCGCCTCTCGCGCATCCCCATAAAATCGTCGGCGATGGAACGTCCGCGGCAGCCTCTTGATCTAGTGTTGCATATGCACTATATGGGCGGCATGAGCATGAACGCAGACCTCCAGATCGCCGAAGCGGCCGTGGTGACGGAAGTCGTCAACGAGTGCCTGCTGACGCGCACGAGGCAGATCTCGCGGGTCATCACCAACCTGTACGACCACGCGATGCGGCCCCACGGGCTCAACTCGCCGCAATTCTCGCTCATGGTGACGATCGCCAAGCTGCACGGCGCCAGCCGCGCCGAGATCGGGCGGGCCAACTACCAAGAGCGCTCGACCCTCACCCGCAACCTCGCCCTCATGCTGGAGGCGGGCTGGGTCGAGGAGTTGCCGGCCGAAGGCCGCAGCCGGCCGATCGTCCTGTCCGAGGCGGGCCGCAAGCTGCTGGTCACCGCGGCGCCGGCCTGGCGCGCGGCGCAGCAGGAGGCGCGCAAGCTGCTGGGCGCCGAGGGCGCGGCCGCGCTGATCGCCGTGGCGGACAGCCTGCCGCCCAGCCTAGCCGCGGACTGAGTTTTATAATGTTGCATATACAATTATTATCTAAGGCCACAGGGCCTGAAGCTGGAAAGAAAGAGCCATGAGCAACATCGTCAAGGCCGCCGCGGTGCAGATCAGCCCCGTGCTGTACAGCCGCCAGGGCACCGTCGAGAAGGTGATCAAGAAGATCCTGGAGCTGGGCCAAAAGGGCGTCCAGTTCGCCACCTTCCCCGAAACCATCGTCCCCTACTACCCCTACTACGCCTTCGTGCAGACGCCGATGGAACAGATGCTGGGCAAGGAATACCAGCGCCTGCTGAACGAGTCGGTGACCGTGCCGGGCGAAGAGACCCGCGCCATCGGCGAGGCCGCCAAGGCAGCGAAGATGGTGGTGTCGATCGGCGTCAACGAGCGCGACGGCGGCACGATCTACAACACCCAGCTGCTGTTCGACGCCGACGGGACCCTGGTCCAGCGCCGCCGCAAGCTCACCCCGACCTATCACGAGAAGCTGGTCTGGGGCCAAGGCGACGCTTCGGGGCTGCGCGCCGTCGACACCGCCGCCGGCCGCATCGGCCAGTTGGCCTGCTGGGAGCACTACCTGCCGCTGGCCCGCTACGCCCTGATGGCCGACGGCGAGCAGATCCACTCGGCCATGTATCCCGGCGCCTGCTACGGCCAGCCGTTCCGCGACAAGATGGAGCTCTCCACCCGCAACCACGCGCTGGAATCCGGCTGCTTCGTCGTCATCGCCACCGCCTGGCTGGACGCCGACCAGCAGGCCCAGATCCTGAAGGACACCAACAGCAGCTCGATCCTGGCCGTTTCCGGCGGCAACATGACCGCCGTCATCAGCCCCGAAGGCCAGATCATCGAGGAACTGAAGGTCGAGGGCGAAGGCGAGGTGATCGTCGATCTCGACCTGTCCCTGATCGACCAGCGCAAGAAGATCATGGACTCGCGCGGCCACTACAGCCGCCCGGAGCTGCTGAGCCTGCGCATCGACCGCACCCCGGCCCGCCACGTCCACGACGTCTCGGCCAACGCGGAGCCGGCGCGCGGCGGCGACGACCGCTTCGTCGAATACCTCTGACCCCGCCACCCGAACGCAAGGAGTAAAGACATGACCAAGCCGTCTTCCGGCACCCGTCCCATCCTCGTCACCGGCGCGGCCGGCGACATCGGGGCCATCGGCCGCCACCTGACCGCCCTGCTGCTCGCCAAGGGGCACAAGGTTCGCGCCCTGGTCCGCCGCGAGGACGAACGCGCCGAGGCGCTCCGCCAGTTGGGCGCCGAGGTGGTCCAGGGCGATCTCACCAGCCTCACCGACATGCACCGCGTGATCGCGGGCGTGAAGAGCGTCTATTTCAGCATGTCGGTGACGGCGAACTATCTCGAGGCCTCGGTCAACGTGGCTGCGGTGGCGCGCCATCACGGGGTCGAGGCCTTCGTGAACATGTCGCAGATGTCGGTCTCGTCGATGAGCATCACCGAGAGTTCGACCAGCCCGCAGCACCGGCTGCACTGGCTGGCGGAGCAGACCCTCGAATGGTCGGGCCTGCCGGTGGTGAACGTGCGCCCCACCGCCTTCATGGAAGGCTTCTTCGAACGCCTCTCCGCCACCGGCGTCCAGGCGAGCGACGAACTGATCCTGCCGCTCGGCGCCAGCAAGACCTCGCCGATCTCGGCGATCGACGTGGCCAAGGCCGTCGCCGTCATCCTCGACGATCCGGCGCCGCACATCGGCAAGATCTACGAGCTGACCGGGCCGGAATCGGCCGACCTCGAGCACTATGCCCGGGCCTTCTCGGAGGCGCTTGGCCGCACGATCCGCTACCGCGACGTGCCGGTGCAGGCCTGGGCCGACACCCTGCGCGGCATCGGCGCACCGGAGCATCTGGTCAGCCACCTCGCGGTGCTGGCCGAGTGGCACCGTCTCGGCCGCTTCGACCGCATGACCGACGATCACGTCAAGCTCACCGGCGAGAAGCCCATGAGCATGGTCGAGTTCGTCAAGCTCAACGCGGCCAAGTTCACGCCTAACTAGATCATGGACGGAAGGCGCCGAGGCCTCGCCTGACGACCCTTACCTGACGGCCGGACGCTCCAAGTCCGCCGTCAGGGCCAAGGCCTCGCCCCCACAGATCACCTCCCACGACGACGCGCCGCGGCCGCTTGCGACCGCTTGCGCGGGTCTTTGTCACGCAAGGATCTTCCCATGCCGATGATTGACGCCCTTATCCCCGAAGGCGCCTTCGCCCCCGAAGTCGAGGCCCGACTGCTCAACGAAATAACCGACATCCTGATCAGGGCGGAAGGCTTTGATCCCGGCAATCCGGTCGCCCGGCGCCTGAGCTTCCTCTTCCTGCAACGCCCGGCGGCCATCTTCGTCGGCGGTGCTCCCGCCACGGAGCCGCGCTATCGGATCACCACCAGCGTCCCGGAAGGGAAATACACCGACGAGGCGGTCAGGACGCTGGTCAGGGAGATCACCGAGGCCTTCGCCCGGGCCGAGGGTGGGCGCTTCGAGGATGTCGCCCCGAGGGTCTGGATCTTCCCGACCGAAATCCCCGAGGGCCGCTGGGGCGGCAACGGCGTGATCAACACCATCGGCGGCATCCAGGCGCTGATCAATGGCGAGGCTGAGCGCGCGGTCGGTGAGCAACAGCTCGCCCGCCGCCGCCGCACCAAGGCGGTGGAGGTGATCGAGGGTCTCGCGGACGCGGCTCGGCGCGGCGCCTCCTGAACCCAGCGAGGCGCAGCCGCCGCCCTGGCGGGCGCCGCCCGCTCACAAATTGAGGAGATTCAACATGATCTCGAAAGGACTGGCCGCCATCGCGGCCTCGCTGCTCGCCCTTGCGCCGCTGCCTGCGGTCGCAAGCGCCGCGACCGAAACGCCTGCCCCGCGCTCGCCGATCAGCGCGGAGACGTCCGACGCCGGTCTCGTCAAGTCGCTGCACGGTTTCAAGAACGGCTATGCCGAGGTCAACGGCGTACGGCTGCACTACGTCGTTGGCGGCAAGGGCGATCCACTTGTCTTGCTGCCCGGCTGGCCGGAAACCTGGTGGACTTTCCACAAGATCATGCCGGCGCTCGCCGAGCATTATACTGTCATCGCCATCGACCTCCGCGGCATGGGCGCGTCGTCCAAGCCGAGCGACGGCTATGACAAGAAGAACATGGCCAAGGACATCCACGACCTGGTCAAGTTGCTGGGCTATGACAAGGCCGCCATAGCCGGCCACGACATCGGCTCGGCAGTGGCGTTCGCCTATGCGGAAAACTACCCGGAAGCCACCGACAAGCTGGTGATGATGGAGTTTCCCCACCCAGACGAAAGCCTGATGTCGTTTCCACTGCTGCCCGCGCAAAGCCCGGTCGGCGACAAGGTGGGCGCGTCACGCCCGTACCTGTGGTGGTTCGCCTTCAACCAGATCAACGGGCTGCCGGAGCAGTTGCTGGCGGGCCGCATCCGCATCGAGCAGGACTGGCTATTCAAGTATTTCCTGGTGAACGACAACGCGATCGATGCGCGGGACCGGGCTGTATACGAGCGGGCCTACAACAGCGCCGACGCAATACGCGCAAGCAACGCCTGGTATAAGGCGTTCGAGCAGGACGTGACCGACAACAAGGGTTACGGCAAGCTGGAAACACCGACCCTGGTTCTGGCCGGCCCCGCTTACAAATGGATGAAAGTGGTCGTCGCGAAAAAATCGACGAACCTGACCGCAGTCGAAATTCAAAACAGCGGACACTTTGTTCAAGAGGAACAACCCGATTTCGTTTCCACAGCGATGATCGGATTTCTCCAAAATCCAACGCCTTGAACCATTAAAGAGCCAGATAAATCCACCCGACCATCAACGCTCTCATCAGCAAGGAAAATCAAATGAAGGCATCGATCATTGGGGCCGCCGCCCTGCTTGCCGTCGCCAGCATCCTGACGCCCCACCTGGCGCAAGCTCAGCAGTTGGACGGAATACACCGCACGGATCTTTCCCGTCACAACCTCAGCATTCCCGGATGGGAAGAACTCCAGGATCGTGTCGACATCGATCCCGGCAAGACCGCGCCGAACCACAAGCATCCGGGCGAGGAAATCATCTACATCATCGAAGGAACGCTGGAATACCGCCTGGAAGGCAAGCCGCCGGTCACGCTTAAGGCTGGCGACGTCCTGTTCATCCCGGCGGGCGTCGTTCACAGCGCCAAGAACGTTGGCCAAACCAATGCGGCGGAACTGGGCACCTACATCGCCCCCATCGGCAAGCCGCTGGTCGAGTGGATCAAGTAAATAAACCTAGCGCTTAGCGAACTATACCCAAGCGCCGCGAAACAGGCGGCGTAGCCAAGGTTCGGCTACGCCGGCAGTTTCAGCTCCAACCGCACCAACTTCTTGGTCGGGTCGCAGGCCCCTGCCCGGCGCCTGGCGTCCCGGCCACAGAACCGAAGCGATCGGTTTCGCGCCGCAACCGCGAGCGCCGCCGCAGCAAGGCATCCCCCCATGACTAATCTGCTCCGGTCCGGGACAGTCGCGATCCCAGCGACCAGCGGGCGTCCTGACGTGCTGAGCGGCGCCGAAAAGCTGCTGGTGCTGCTGAGCGTGTCCGTCCCGTCCTTCATGATCAATCTCGACTCCAACATCGTGGCGGTCTCGCTGCCGTCGATCGCCGCCTCGCTGCACGCGGACTTCGCGGCGATCGAGTGGGTGATCAGCGCCTATACGCTGACGTTCGCGTCACTCGTCATGCCGGCGGGCGCGCTGGCGGACCGCTATGGACGCAAGCGCACGCTGGTGGCGGGACTGGCCCTGTTCACCCTGGCTTCGCTGATCTGCGGCGCGGCGCCCAATGTGGCGATCCTGAACGCGGCGCGTGCGGCGCAGGGCGTGGGCGCGGCCTTCCAACTGAGCGCCGCCCTGGCGATCCTGTCGCATGGCTTTCGCGGGGCCGAACGCGCCCGCGCCTTCGCGTTTTGGGGATCGGTGATCGGCGTCGCCATCACCCTCGGCCCGGTCGCAGGCGGCCTCATCACCCAGGAACTCGGCTGGAAATGGGCCTTCTATCTGAACGTGCCGATAGGTGTCGCGATCATCGGCGTCGTGCTGCGGTCGGTGCGGGAATCGCGCGACCCGGAGGCTGTGGGGGTCGATGCGCCGGGGCTTCTAAGCTTCAGCGCCAGCCTCTTCCTGCTCACGCTCGGGCTGATTTCGGGCAGCCATCGCGGGTGGACCTCCGTCCCGGTGCTGGGGGAACTGATCGGAGCGGCCAGCCTGTTTGCGAGCTTCCTGGTCGTCGAAGCCCGCCAAAACCGCCCGATGCTCGACCTGCGGGTGTTTCGGCATCGCACCTATGTTGGCGCCAACATCACCTCGCTGGCCTTCGCCGCCTGCTTCCTGACCATGCTCACCTTCCTGCCCCTCTATTTTCAGAGCGGATTGAGGGCGAGCCCGATCAGGGCCGGGCTGCTGATGCTGCCCATGGCGATCCCCTTGTTCGCCCTGCCGCGTCTTGTCTCCGCCCACCTGGTGCACCGGCTGTCCGGCCGCGTGCTGCTGACCATCGGGTTGTCGCTGGTTTCCGTCGGCCTGTTCGAGATGGCGCTGGCTGCGCCCGGCTTCCGCTATGACGCGATGCTGATCGGCATGCTGGTCGCAGGCTGCGGCGCCGGCATCCTGAACGGCGAGATGGCCAAGGTGAGCATGACCTTGATCCCGCCAGAGCGGGCGGGCATGGCCTCCGGGGTTGGCGGCACGATCCGCTTCAGCGGCATCGTCATCGGCTTCGCCGCCCTGGGCGCGGTGCTGTACCAGCGCATCCTGGGCGTGATCTGCGCGAGCCTCGGGCCCGAGCATTCCACCGCAGCAGCCGCACTGGCCCGGGCCGTGGCGTCGGGGAAGCTGACCGCCGGCGGCGACGCCGCCCTCGCCACCCAGGCCTTCGGCGCCGGCTACCAGACCATGCTGTTCTCAGCAGCAACCTTCGCCATCCTTTCGGCGATCATTTCGTGGTTCTGCATCGGCGGGGACGAAACCCGACCTATCCCGAAGCGCCACAACGGCAATCGATCGTCGATTATGCCAGTCGAATGAGACGCAGCCCGGCCCCTTGGGGAGGCCTACATCTCGTCCATCAGCTGACTCATACGCAGGGCCGCGTGGACTTGAAGCACCTGGTCCGGGTCCGACCATCGCGGCGCGAGAGCGGTCGCGATTTCAAGCCTCTGCCGGACGGTGTTCAGGTGAACGTCGAGATATTCCGCGGTTCGGCGGACGCTGTGCCCGTGGTCAAGATAGGCCAGGACGGTGCGGGACAGGCTGAACCCGGAAATCTGGTCGCGGGCCTTGATAGGCCCGATACAGGCGTTCACGAAGGCCCTGATGTCGTCGGCCCCCTGCCCGTCAAACAGGGTGGCGAACAACCCGAACGCCTCCTCGCGCAGGATGCGCGCGCCAAGCTCCAGACGACCCGCGAGACGTAGCAGGAGAAGGCAATGGCGGTATGCCAACCTCGCTTGATCGAGCGCCTGAAACGGCTTCGAGACCGCGATGGTTACGCCACTCTCGTCCCTATCGGCGGCTGTTGCGTTCTCTCCAATGCGGATGTGCGTCAGCTCGGCCGGCGCGATTGCGATCGCACGACCGTCATAGCCTCCGATCAAAGGCGCGGCGCCTTGGAGCAACTGGCGAAGCTCGCCGGCGCCTCGCTGGGCCGGCGCGTCGTCCTCTTCGATGACCAGCAGCACCAGCGGCCGCTCCGGGCCCAGGCCCAGCCGGGGGGCGTCCAAGGCCAGGCGATCATCGGGACCTGAACCGCCGAGCACCGCGCTCATGAACGCATTCACTTCCCGATGCTCGTACCGGGCGGCGCGCTCCCGCGTCATCAGCAGAATGCTCATCACGCTGGCCGCCCGCTCCAGGATGCGGACCTCGGCCTGGGCGAGCGCGTGGCCGCGGGCGATGGCCAGGCCACCGAGCAACTCGCCTCCGCCCATGACGGCGGCGACGCGAGACCCCGGCCGGCCCTCGACCTCCACCGACCTGCCCAGGCTGCGGCTCTCGGAGAGCGCCTGCCGCAGGATCGCCCCCGCAGGCGCCTGGCCCAGCGGCGGCGCGTCGGATGCGAACAGGACCCGCGCGACGGGACTCAAGACGCTTACGCAGCCGTCGAGCCGATCCGCCGCCAGACGGGCGAGATCCTCGACACTGCCGCCCCGAGCCACCAGATCGGTCATCTGGTCGTGGGCGACGGCGGCGGTGGTGGTGGCGCGCCGCTGCTCTTCGATGCGCACATTGGCGACACGTGCGTCTTCCAACAGTCGGGCGTTTTCCAAGGCCAGGGCGGCGTGGCTGGCCAGGGAGCCCAGAATGTCGATCTCGCGGGGCTGATAGATTCGGGGACGCCGGTCCGCCACGAAGAAGGCGCCCATGACGCGTCCTCGCAACTGCAGCGGGACGCCGAGCATGCCTACGATCTGTTCCTCGCGGAACGCCTCGTCCACCACCGGGTCGTGAGCGAAGCGGTTGTCCTGCCGGTAGTCGGTGGTGAAGAAGGGCTCCAGATTGGTGATGATGTGGCTGAGAACCCCCTGCGAGACGGACATCCGAAGGTTTTCGAAGTGCGAGGTAAGGGCGTTGTCGCTCACCTTCGCGACATAGCAGGCATCCCTTTCGTCATAGACGGATAGGTAGCTCACATCGGACCTGATCAGGCGGCGAGCCTGGCGCACGATTTCCGCCAGGATGGCGCCAGAGTCCTGATTATCGGCGATCTGGAGGACCGTCCTGTTCAGGCCGATCAGATCCGCCTCGCGAATCCGGTGGTCGGTCAGGGCCTGACGCAGGTGTTCGAGCCGGCCGAGCAGGTCGGCCTCCAGTCCAGAGCCCTCCCCCGTTGGGAGCAGCCCGCTGGCGCCGTCTGCGCTGGCGCGCTCGACCAGTCCGGCCACTTCGGACAGCGTTTCGCGAACCGCAGCCCACTTCCGGCTCACCGTCGCGCGCCCCCATGTAGAACTCTCCGCACCATGCCCGCCAAAATGTCGGTTTGTCCATTGCGGCCCCAGCGGCGCTGAGCTTCCGAATGGCCCCACGTCAGTGAGCCTTTCCGACGATCGCCCGACACCAGCTTGAGCCCACCGGGGGTTCAGATGTGGAAATCTCCATTAAATACCTGACACACCAGACAAAACGTCCATCGACAACCCAGCCCGCCCGCCGTTTGCTCACGACATGGAAGACCAGGGCGTGAGCCATCAAATACGAACGGTTGCGGTCGTCGGCGCAGGCCTGATCGGCGCCAGCTGGGCCAGCCTGTTCCTGGCCCACGACCTCGATATCGCCGTCACCTATCCCGCGCCACACGCCGAGGCGTTCCTGAAAAGGTTCGTCACCGACGCCTGGCCTGCCCTTGTCGAGCTCGCCGGCGCCCCCTCCGAAATCCCCTTCCACAGGCTCAGCTTTTCGCCCGACCTCGAATCCACGGTGAGGGACGCCGACCTGATCCAGGAGAGCGGGCCGGAAACCATCGCCTTCAAACGCGACATCTACCGCCGGCTCGATGCCTTGGCCGGGCCTGACGCGATCATCGCCTCCAGCTCTTCCGGCATCCGGATGGGCGATATCCAGGGCGCGTGCGAGGCGCACCCGGGGCGCACGCTGATCGCCCACCCCTTCAACCCGCCCCATCTTCTGCCGTTGGTCGAACTGGTAGGCGGGCTGCGCACCTCCGGCGACGTCATCCAGCGGGCCAGGACCTTCTACGAGGGGCCCGGCAAGCGGGTCGTCGTCCTGAACCGGGAAGTCATCGGTCACGTCGCGAACCGGCTCCAGGCCGCGCTGTTTCGCGAAGTCGTGCATCTCGTAAACGAGGGCGTGGTCTCGGTCGCCGACGCCGATGCGGCAGTCCGTTTCGGCCCGGGGCTGCGCTGGAGCGTGATGGGGCAATGCATGCTCTACCACCTGGGCGCCGGCGACGCCGGGCTGCGCACATTCCTGGACACCTTCGCGCCTTCGATCGAGGCCTGGTGGGCCGACCTGGGCCGCCCCGCGCTTGACCCGCCGACGCGCGCCAAGCTGATCGCCGGCGTCGCCGAAGAAGCGGCCGGACGATCGCTGAGCGAATGGGCCCGCTATCGCGACGCCATGCTGATCTCGCGACTGAAGGCCGATGCCGAGCATGGGAAAGATTTCGCGGGTTTAGGCGTGGGGATCTGAAGCGCTCACCAGCCAAGCCCCATCGCTTGAGAAGCATAGCGCGCCAACGGCCGTCATAGGCCAGCCCGGCGTGCGGACCACCAACTAGATCGACAAAAAAGTGTGGCCGGAAAAACGGCCTCTGGAGGGAGACAACATGAAGCTACAGGAGCTGTGGTTCAGCGCGTCCGCGCTCGCATTGATCTGGTGTGGGGCCGCGACCGCCCAAACGACGACGGACACGCCGCGCGCCCCTGCGCCAAGCGCTGGCGGCCGCACCGCCTCGAGCACGTCCAACGCCTCGGGCGCCGCCAATAGCTCATCGGTCACCGAGGTCGTCGTCACCGCCGAGCGGCGAACGACCAGTCTTCAGACCACGGCGATTTCGGCGGACGTGCTTAGCGGCGGCGATCTGCTGAAAAAAGGCGTCACCACGGTCGACCAACTCAGTTCGTCACGCCGTCGGTCACGCTCCAAAGCTTTGGTCAGGGTAACGACTTCAACATCCGCGGCATCGGCAAGGGTGTGACGAACTCCACGGTCGGCGTGGGCGTCATCACCTATCGCGATGGCGTGGCCACCTTCCCAGGCTACTTCCAGGAGGAGCCCTACTACGACATCGCCAACCTCGAAGTCCTGCGCGGCCCGCAGGGCACCTTCATCGGCCAAAACGCCATCGGCGGCGCGCTCTTCATCACCGAGACGAACCCGAGCCTGAACGGCGGCTATCACGGCTATCTGCAGGGCCAGGCCGGCAACTATCAGGATGCGGCCCTGCAGGGGGCGGTGAACATTCCGATCAGCGATACGCTGGCCGCCCGGGTCGCCTTCGACGACGAATACCGCGGCAGCTTCTACCAAGTCACAGGGGCGGCCGGAGCCTCGGTAGGTTTGCTGAAAGAGTCGAGCGCGCGTGTCAGTTTCCTCTGGACGCCGACGAGCCAGATCAACGTCCTCTTCAAGACCGACCTGAACTATATCAACATGGGCGGCTACCCAGACAGCCCGGCGACGGCGACCACCGATCCGTTCAAGATCTCAAGCGACGCGCACAACTTCGCCGAGGACAAGTTCGGCCGCTCGCTGGTGGACTCTTCATATACGTTCGGGGACGGCATCAAGCTGAGGTCGGTCACAGGCTTCCAGGAAGGCCGGACAGCCGCCACGTACGACCTGGACGGCACCGATCTATTCAACTTCACCATCAACGACCACGTGGACGAGCAGGTTTTCTCTCAGGAGTTCAACCTGATCTCTCCGTCGGAGGGCTTATTCACCTGGGTCGCCGGCGTCTATTACCAGCACAACAACTTCCGCTATCCGGTTGGGGACACGCCAGGATACCAGGTCCTATACCCTGGAATCGTGGACTACTACTTCAACGGCAAGCAATCCAGCGAGACCACGGCGGAGTTCGGGCAGGTCAGCTTCAATCTCCCGGCGGGCTTCCAGATCCAGGCCGGACTGCGCAATACGCAATCCTCCAACGCCAACCATCTGAACATTCACTACGACTATCCCACGGGCGACATCCCGATCCCGCAGGACCAGACCGAACGCGACCAGAAGGTCACCGGCAAGGTGACCCTCAATTGGACGCTGGATCCGTACAACTTCCTCTATGCCTTCGTCGCCACGGGGCCACAAATCCGGCGGCGTCAACGCGCCGACGGCGCCGGGCCTCGGCGCGCTGATCAAGCCGGAGGACGTCACCGACTACGAAACCGGCTGGAAGAACGAGGCGCTGGGGCGTCATCTCCGCTCCCAGATCGACTTCTACTATTATGACTACAAGAACTTCCAGGTCTCCGTCGGCAACCCGATCCTCCCGACGGCCAGCGAAATCCTGAACGTTCCCTCGACGACCACCCTCTACGGGATCGAGTTGCAGGAGCAGGCGGTCTTCGGTCCCCTGTCGCTCAATCTGGGCGGATCCTACGCGCACTCCTCGCTGGGGACCTTCTTCGCGACCGACCCACGCGTGCCCGGCGCCGCCGCTGCGTGTAACGAGACCCAGGGCCCGGCGTTCAGCAACTGCGTGAACGTAACGGGGAGCAAACAGGTCTTCGCACCGACCTATACCTTCGAGGCCGGCGCGCAGTACGTCTTCACGCTTCCGCTCGGGACCCTGACACCGCGGCTGGACTTCAGCCACATCGGCACGCAATGGGCTACCGTGTTCGAGAATTCATCTCTCGGCGATAAGCTGGGCGTTCGCAATCTGCTGAACGCCCAGGTGAGCTACGCCGTACAGACGTGGTTGCTGACCGCATACGGCACAAACCTGAACGATCAACACTACATCTCCGGCGTTTCGTCTCAACTCCGCTTCGCTGGAGCCCCGCGGCAGTATGGCGTTCGACTCGCCAAGACCTTCTAGTATTTCCATGGCTTCCGAAATCACCACCGGTGAGGTCAACCCAGATCGCCGCAATGGACGAACTCCAGGCATGGACATGACCTCACCAGACTACGCCCCGACCTCCCAAGTCGCAAAAGGGCGAGCGGACGTCCGGCGCTCCTGGACCGTCCTCATCATCCTCTGTTCCATCTACGTCCTTAACTTCCTCGACCGTCAGCTCCTGTCCATCCTGGCCAAGCCGATCCAGGATTCGCTCCATCTTTCGGATGGACAACTGGGCCGGGTCGGGGGGCTGTACTTTGCCCTCTTCTACTGCTTGATCTCCATTCCCGTCGGCTGGGTCGCGGACAAGGTCAACCGCACGCGGATCATCTCGCTCGCCTGCGCCTTGTGGAGCCTGGCCACGGCGGCCTGCGGGCTGTCGTCCAACTACACCCAGCTGGTGGTGTCGCGCATGGCGGTGGGGATCGGGGAAGCCGGCGGCGTACCGCCCTCCTACGCCGTCATCTCCGACTATTTCGGGCCAGGCACGCGCGGCGCCGCGCTCGGCATCTTCAACCTTGGACCTCCGATCGGCCAGGCGCTCGGCGTCGCGATCGGCGCCTCGATCGCCGTCGCCTTCGGCTGGCGCCAAGCCTTCGTCCTGGTCGGCGCCGTCGGCCTTATCGCCGCCCTGGTGGTGCTGCTCGTGGTGCGTGAGCCGCGACGGGGCGGCCTGGATCAAACGCAACAGACAGCTGTCGGCAAAACGCCGGCGAGCTTCCGGTCGACGATGGCCATGTTCTTCTCCCACCCCGCGCTCATGCTCGCGGCGCTGGGCAGCGCGGCCACCCAGATCATCACCTACGGCGGCGGCAACTTCGCCACCCTCCTCTTGATGCGGGAGAAGGGGATGACGCTGAGCCAGGTGGCGGTCTGGTATGCGCTGGTGATCGGCGTCTTCATGGGCGGCGGCATCTTCGCGTCGGGGCGTATCGTCGATCGCTTTGCGAGCCGGTCGAAGGCGGCCTATGGCCTGATCCCCGCCCTGGCCCTGGTCGCGGCGGCGCCGCTCTACCTCGGCTTCATCCTAGCGCCCACCTGGCCCCTGGCCCTCGCCTTGCTGGCGGTCCCGACCGCCCTGAACTACTTCTTCCTCTCCGCGTCGGTCGCCCTGGTGCAGGAAGAGGTGCGTCCGGACCAGAGGGTCCTCTGCGGCGCCCTGCTGCTCCTGGTGATGAACCTGATCGGGCTCGGCGTCGGGCCGACCTTCGTGGGCGCGGTAAGCGACGCCTTCCATGCGCACCACCACCCGCACGCGCTGCAACTCGCCTTCCTGAGCCTGATGCCGTTCTACGGCGTCGCCATCCTGCTGTTCCTGGCGCTTGCACGGGTGCTGCAGCGCAAACAGGCCGCATCGCGGCGAAACACCTGATGACGAGGAACAAGCTGATGGACGCAAGCGCCACGGAAAAGCACGCGCGCCGCCCGATGCGCCTGCTGCTGGCCGCGGCGGCCGGCATGACCGCCGCCGCCCTGGCCTCGCCGAGCTTCGCCGCGCGTTGCGAGGACCTCGCCGCCCTCAAGCTGCCCGACACGGTGATCAAGAGCGCCGAGTCCGTGCCCGCCGGTGGCTTCGAAGGCCTGGGCCCGCTCCGCCGGCCGGACCTGCCGCCCTTCTGCCGGGTGGTCGCCTCGGTCAAGGCCGCGCCTGATTCCGATGTGGGCGTGGAGGTGTGGCTGCCGCAGACGCACTGGACCGGCGTGTTCCACGGCAACGGCAACGGCGGCTTCGGCGGTGTGCTGGCCGCCGGCTATCCCGGCATGGCGGCGGGGCTGCGACGCGGCTACGCCTCGGCCGGCACGGACATGGGCGCGGCCCCGGCGACCCCGCTGGAGGGCGACGCCCTGATCGGCCACCCGCGCAAGTGGAAGGATTGGGGCCGGCTGTCGACCCACGTCATGACGGTGACCGGCAAGGCCATCGCCAAGGCCTACTACGGCGAGCCGGCTAAGCGCGCCTATTACACCGGCTGCTCCAGCGGCGGCCAGGAGGGCCTGATCGAAGCGCTGGAGTTTCCCGAGGACTACGACGGCATCCTGGTCGGTGCTCCGGTGATCAACCGCACCTGGGGCCACGCGGCGGTGCTGTGGGACTACCGGGCCGCCAACCTCGAGCCTGGCCACCGGCTATCGGACCTCAAGCTGGCCATGCTGAACAAGGCGGTGCTGTCGCAATGCGCCGCCTTGGACAACGGACTGGCCAGTGATCCCCTCCTCGCCGATCCGCGAGTCTGCCGCTTCGACCCGGTGGTGTTGACCTGCAAGGGCGCCGACGGTCCCGACTGCCTGACCCCGGCCGAGGTCCAGACCGCCAGGGCCTTCTATTCGGGGCCGAGCGATCGCAGCGGTCGTGCGCTGTATTACGGCTGGCCCCGCGGCAGTGAGGCGCCCGGCCGCTTCGGCTGGGATTTCCTGCAGACGCCGATCAACGGCCAGCCCGCCTTCGGCGGCCTGTTCAAGTGGGTGTTCGGCCCGGCCTGGGACTGGCGCAGCTTCGACCTCGACCGCGACATGCCCAAGGTCGACGCCGCGCTTGGTCCGGTAGTCAACGATGCGGTCACCGGCGACATCGGCGCCTTCCGCGCCCGCGGCGGCAAGCTGATCATCTATCACGGCTGGACCGACACCCTGGTCGCGCCCGAGCAGACCCTCGCCTTCTACGATCGCGTGTCCCGCGCGTCCGGAGGCGTCGCCAAAGCCCGGAGCTTCGCCCGATTGTTCCTGGCTCCAGGCGTCATGCACTGCGGCGCTGGGCCCGGGCCCGACGGCTTCAACGCCGCCAATGGCGCGGCGCCGCCGCCCGCCTCCGAGACGCCCAAGGACGACCTGTTCGCCGCCCTGACCCACTGGGTCGAGGACGGCGCGCCACCCGCCCAGGTGATCGCCACCCGCTACGTCGACGGAACTCCCGCCAAGGGCGTGGCCCTGCAAAGGCCGCTGTGCGCCTATCCGGAGAAGGCCTGGTATCGCGGCGCCGGCGACACCAGCGACGCCCGCAACTTCACCTGCGCGGTGGACAGGCCGAAGGCGCCCTAGGCCGGCAGCGGCTTCATCGGAAAATCGCAGGAGACCCGCCCATGGCGTCCACACGCAAGGTCATCATCACGTGCGCGGTCACGGGGGCGATCCACACGCCTTCCATGTCGCCCTACCTGCCGGTCGCTCCGGAGGAGATCGCGCGCGCGGCGGTCGACGCCGCCGAGGCGGGCGCCGCCATCATCCATCTGCACGCCCGCAATCCCGAGGACGGCCGGCCCGATCAGAGCCCCGAGGCCTTCTCGCGCTTCCTGCCGCAAATTGCGGCGGCAAGCGATTGCGTCATCAACCTCACGACGGGCGGCGCGCCCTGGATGAGTGTGGAAGAGCGGCTTCGACCGGCCGCCGAGTTCGCTCCCGAGCTCGCCTCGCTCAACATGGGCTCGATGAACTTCGGGCTGTTCCCGATGCTCAGCCGCTACACGGCCTTCAAACATGGGTGGGAGCGCGAGGCGCTGGAAGGGAGCCGCGATCTGGTGTTCCGCAACACCTTCTCCGACATCGAGCACATCCTGGCGACGTGCGGGGCCAACGGCACGCGCTTCGAGTTCGAGTGCTACGACACCAGCCACCTCTACAACCTCGCCCACTTCGTGGATCGCGGCCTCGTCACGGGACGGATATTCATCCAGACCGTCCTCGGCATCCTGGGTGGGATCGGTCCGCATCCCGACGACCTGGCCCACATGCGGCGCACCGCCGACCGGCTGTTCGGCGACGACTACCACTGGTCGGTCCTGGGCGCCGGGCGCAGCCAGATGCCGCTGGCCGCCATGGCCGCCGCCATGGGCGGGAGCGTCCGCGTGGGGCTGGAGGACAACCTCTGGGCCGGCCCCGGCCGGCTCGCCCAGACCAATGCGGAACAGGTCCGCACGGTCCGCACCATCCTCGAGACGCTTGGACTGGAGATCGCGACGCCTGACGAGGCGCGCGAGATGTTGCAGTTGAAAGGCAAGCAGAACACCAGCATCCCCGGATAACGCGCCCTGAGCCCCGCAGGGCGTTGCTGCAGAGGACACGCACCTTCCACGCGATGCGGGCCCTCCCCAGCCCTATGCCTTGTTGCGGGCGATCCGAGATGTCCCATCACCACCAACGTCCGGCAGCATGCTCAGCAACACCTTATCCTTCAGGATGAAATGGTGGACGAGCGCGGCCGCGGCATGAAATCCGACAAGCCCAGCCAGTACATAGGCTCCCGTTTCATGCGCAAGATGCGCAAGCGAGGCATGCGGGCGGTCGCGAGGGATAATTACCGGCAGTTCCCAGATGAATATGCTGAATGCGCGGCCGCGATAAATGCTGTCCAGAAAACCAGTCACCGGCTGAACCAGCAAAAGGGCGTAAAGCACATATTCCGCTAGTTTCACACCCACCTTGTGGGCTCGCTTCATCGTCTGAGGCATCGGCGGCTTCCGCATGCCGGCAACCCGCCAGAGCAGCCTGAAGACGATCAAGATCCACAGCGCAACGCCTGTAGATCGGTGAGCGGTCAGCACCAGACGCGCCGCGGACGGCTCGACATGGTCGATCGCCCAGGCGCTCACGAATTGCGCGACAACCAGAACCACAGTCACCCAATGAAGGGTCATGCTCAGGGCGTCGAATTTAGTGCGCACGCCATCAAATGTTGCGGCATGCGCCGCATCCACGATTTGGATAGCCATCGATTTCTCCTGCTTTATCAGCTAATGCTTGAGCGACCTGACGTACAGATCGCGGAACTGACGCATTTCCGTCAGATCCAGATCGGATACGGCCCAATAGTTCAAACCGCCGTTCATCCAGTGAACGAGATTGTAGCCGCTCACCGATCGATCTTGTGCGAGCCGGTCAAGATCAGAACTCGACCAGACGAAGACATTGATCACGTGCAATCGGCGGCGATAGACCAACCCGGCCACGCGCTGGTTCCGCACAACGTCCAACCGCCCTCCGACCAGCGGGAAGCCGTCCGCCTTGAAATCGATGACCGTGGGCGCGAAGGGCACCTTTCCATCGAACCAGGGCTTGACGACGTGGCGGTCGGAGGTCGGCACGTCCATCAGGTGGTTGGCCAGCAACGACCGCAGATGGTCGGATACGAGTTCCTCGCCAAGGGGCCGCTGCTCGTACTGCACGCCGGCGAAAAGGCACGCCACGACACCGAATGTCGCCAAGGCGCTGGAGGGAATCCAGCTCAACGGGACGCGGCGCGCCCTGGCGACACCCCTCGGCCGCCGGGCAGCCTCATCTTGATCAAGCGCGATGCGCAGGCGTCGACGGAACGGCTCCGGAGCCGCGTACTTCAGCTCGCTGCGGCCGACGATTTCGCGGACCCGCTTCAATTCATCGAAGACCTCGGCGCACTCTGGACACGTCATAAGATGCTGTTCGATTGAAATCACACTCGCTACATCGAGTTCGTTGTCGATCAGCGCATTGATTAGAGCGATCTTCTCCTTGTGCGCGGTCATTGGCCGTTCTCCGGCCACGCCTCTGGCTCGACTTCGCCAAGAAGCTTCCGAGTCAGCAGCTCGCGCCCACGCGCCAGCCGCGACATCACCGTGCCAAGAGATACCCCGGTAATATCGGCGATTTGCTTATATGGCAGATCCTCGATATCCCTCAGGATCACCGTTTCTCTGGAAGCTTCGGGAAGAGCGTAAATTGCACGCCTGACCGCGGCGAGTTCATCGCGCTTCATGACGAACTCTTCCGGCCCATCGCCATCGAAGAGGACCTCTTCGATCATTGCGTCCTCGGCCTCGGAGAACACCTGCTCCGAACGACGTCGCGCGTTCGCCCAATCGATCACCTCGCGGCGAACGATCGTCAGCAGCCACGCCTTGCCATCGCCGCCCCGGAACGACGGATATCCCCGATAGGCCTTGAGGATGGCTTCCTGCACCAGGTCCTCGGCGACCACGCCGTCACGGGTGAGAAAGCGCGCAAGGTTGTAGGCCGCGTCGAGGTAGCAAAGGACGGTGTCGTCGAACTCCTGGGGACCGGAGGAACCGGCCGCGGACGGGCGCTCCCCCATGCGGCTCGAACGCAGGGGCGCCAGCCGGATCATGGCGACCACGCTGCTTCTGGCGCCGGGATGCGTCGCGGCTACGCAGACCGATAGGCTCGGGCCGGCGGAGGGCCCTTTCAGGCGAGCGCACGCCCTCAAAAGCCGCGCGACGAGGCGGGGTAAGGCGTCGCTGGAGCCGAACTGGCCCTCGGAGGCCCCGTGGCTCCAGATGCGGCTCGTATGGATGAACGCCTTCACAGCCGGCCCGCACAGTTGGTCACGGGGCAGCAAGGACTTATCGCCGGGAAGTATCGCAACGTCCGTGCAGGATCAACGTCCCCGGATCCCACACGCCAAACGGGGCTTTTGCGCTCGATAGCGCGGCGGGAGCCGGCGCGCGACGTACCCCAGCCAATTTTACGAACCCCGTTCATCTCGCCTCTGCGATCGCTGCTCCTAAAGGTCTAGACCGGGGCCGAGATCATCTTATTCCCGCCCCGCCGATTTTCTTTGGCGAGGGGCCTGCGCGGCGTTCAGCGGTCGATGCGGCGCGACGCGCGCGGGCGGAACGCCATCCGCCACCGCAGCCCTTCCCGGCAAAAAATCGCGGGCTGCGCCGAGAAAATCTCGCAAGGCCGGGAATAAATCCCCGCCGCCTCCGGTCTGGACCCTTGAAGCCCAAACACACGGAGAGGCGAAGTGAGCGACAACGACAGTAATAATCGGTCCGAAGAGGGAATGGACCGCCGCGGCCTTCTGAAGTGCATGACCTGGGGCGGCACGGGCCTGCTCTGGTCGTTGAGCGCAGGCATCCCCTCTTCGATGCTGGTCGACCAGGCGCTTGCGGCGACGCCGGCCAAGGCCTTCAGCTTCATGCAGATCTCCGACAGCCACATCGGCTTCATGAAGCCGGCGAACCCCGATGCGCGGGTCACGCTCCGCGAGGCCGTCGCCAAGGTCATGCAACTGCCCAACAAGCCGGACTTCATCATCCACACGGGCGACATCTCCCAGCTGTCGCGGCCGGAAGAGTTCGACGACGCCGACCAGATCATCAAGGAGATGAATCTTCCCGTCTTCTACGTTCCGGGCGAGCACGACATGCTCGATGACGAGAACGGAAAGCTGTATCTCTCGCGGTACGGCAAGGACACCAAGGGCACGGGCTGGTTCAGCTTCGACCACGCCGGCGTTCACTTCGTCGGCCTGGTGAACGTGGCCAACCTGAAGGCCGGCGGCATGGGCTCGTTCGGCCCGGAGCAGCTCGCCTGGCTGAAGCAGGACCTGGCGGCGCGGCCAGCCTCGACCCCGATCGTGATCTTCGCCCACATCCCGCTGTGGACCATTTCCCAGGAGTGGGGATGGGGCACCGACGACGCCGGCGAGGCGCTGACCTACCTCGCTAGGTTCGGCTCAGTCACCGTCCTGAACGGCCACATCCACCAGATCATGCAGAAGGTCGAAGGCCGGGTCACCTTCCACACCGCAAGGTCCACCGCCTTCCCTCAACCCGCGCCAGGAACTGCGCCCTCGCCGGGCCCCGTGAAGGTTCCGGCCGACCAACTGCGCTCGTACCTCGGCATCACCAAGGTCGACTTCATTCGGGGGAACCAGCCGCTGGCGATCCTCGACACCCCGCTTTCCGCCTGAGATCCGGAGATCACCATGACTGCCCAAACGACCGCCGCCCAGCGGCCCTCGTCGCTCCGCGCCGTGGCGCTCGCCCTGAGCCTCCTCTGCACGGGGGCCCCGGTCCTGACCGCCGCATCCGCCCATGCCGCAGCACCGGCCCCCGCGGGCCCCACGGTCAAGATCGACAACTTCACCTTCGGCCCCGCCGCCCTGACCGTGAAGGTCGGCACGACGGTCACCTGGACCAACAACGACGACATCCCCCACTCCGTCGTCTCGAGCGATCACACCACCTTCAAGTCGAAGGTGCTGGACACTGATCAAAGCTTCTCCTTCACCTTCACCAAGGCGGGCGAATACGCATATTTTTGTTCCTTGCATCCGCACATGACGGGCAAGGTCGTGGTTCAAAACTGAATAGGGAGGGGCTTGGTCGCGGCTTCACCGCCGCCTCGCCCCATCGCCCTGGGAGGGCGGCGGCTGTCCTCGCGCTTCAGATCCGCCCTCCCCTCCATGCTCGCCCACGATGATGCGCTCAAACAGTTGAGCCTGACATGGTGCGCCACGCGCCATCCATGCGCCTCGCGCCAAACAGACCTGCCATCAACGGCCGATAACTGCGCGCATCGCCCAACATACCCAAGTCATGAAAGGCTCAGATGAGTCACGATCAGGCTCTATCGACGCTCTCGCCTGCGGCATCGACAGCGGTTCGACCGGCATGCGGCGAAGATCTATCTCCCGACATCCTGCTGGCGCTGGCGTTCGGCTTCGCGCCACCGCTGATGATCGCCGCCGCCGTGCGTGTCGGCCTCTTCGATTGGCTTGCGTTGGGGCCGGCGACGACGACGGGCCTGGCTCTCGATCTGAACGTTTCGGCGCGCGGCTTGCGGGCTCTCTGCCACGCCCTGGCGGGCCTCGGCCTCCTGCAACGGGTGGGAGACAACGAATTCGACCTCACACCTTTGAGCGCCACCTATCTTGTGCGGAACCGCCCTCGCCAGAACCTGGGCATGCTCTTCACCCAAGCGGCTACGCAATTGATTCCGGCGTGGATTGATCTGGAAACCTGCCTGAGTTCCGGGCGTCCGTACGTATCGGCCAACCAAGCTGGCGCCGGTGAGCAGCTGTTCACCGAATTGGTCGAAGGTCTTCTCCCCCTGAACTGGCCAGCCGCGTCGAGACTTGCGGCACACCTGTCGCCATCACTGGGGGAAAGCAGATATCGGGTGCTCGATATCGCGGCGGGATCAGCCGTCTGGAGCATCCCATTCGCGATGGGATCCCGGAACGTGGAGGTAACGGCGATTGATTGGGCGCGCATTCTGCCTATCACGAGGCGCGTCTGCCAATCCTACGGCGTGGAACGACAATACAGCTTTGTGGATGGCGACGTGGCCGAGGCGGATTTCGGCTGCGATTACGATCTCGCGCTGTTGGGCCACATTCTGCACAGTGAAGGCGAGGTCGCGGCGCGACGGCTGCTGCGCCGCGTGCATGAGACGTTAAGGCCGGGAGCTCAGGTCGTAATCGCCGAGTTCCTTGTGGACGATGATCGCTCCGGTCCCATTTCTTCTCTCATCTTCGCGCTGAACATGTTTGTTCACACCGATCACGGCGACGCGTTTTCCTATGTCCAGCTGGAAAATTGGCTGACGGACGCCGGCTTCACCGACTGTCGTCAACTGCAAGTCGACGCCCCCTCCCCGCTCATCCTCGCAACCAAGCCATGAGATAGACGGCGGGAGCGCCGAACGACCTATCGCGCCGGCCGGGCGCCCTCCCGCCATCGGATTTGGACTTCTTCGCACGCAAGCCGAGGCGGGGAGACGGGCCCATGAAGGCTATGACGTTCAAGCAGCATAGATTTCCGGCTATTTGTGCTCCGTTTGAGTCTGGACAAGCATCGACTGCAGCCCGATGCGGCCGGGACCCGTAAGACGATTGAAGATGAAATTCGTATTGGACCCGAGCAAGCCGCTCGTGAACGTGTCGCTGTCCGTCTCCATCCGGACGGACGGATCCTTGTAGAGCCAGCCCAGCGGCTGCACTTCGATGGACTCGCCGTCTGCGAGCGTCTTCTCGAACACGTTGCCGTGCCCGTGCAACCAAACGATCCCTTCCTCCGCGCCCGCGCTAAATCGATCGAGGAAGAACCCGGTTTGACCCATGGCCCTGTTGACGAGGCCAGGAACCATCTCGAAGCCGTAGTCGACGTTGTCGGTCGCTGCGAGAAACTGATGGGCTCGGACGTGGATGGTCTGCCCCGGAGCCAGGCGGATCGGAACGATGTGGCCGACGGCGCTCCGGCTGAAGGCGATGCATCCCGACCCGCTGGCCTGCAGGATGAACATCTGGATTCCGGCGACGAAGCGCTTGAGCACGCCAGGCATCGGCTTGAGGTTGATGCGGATATCGGGGTGCTTCCAAAAAAGAATGTGCTGCTCGAAGAAGACCGGACGCCGACTCACATCCACGGTCAGGACGGGGACGAGCTCGCCATCCAAGTGATAGCTCACGCCCGCAGCCTCGCCTGCCTCGACTTTTGTAGGCAACGATATAGGCAATTGTGACACGATCGATCCCCTGTGGTCGCGCACCATCCTACAGTTTTTCTTAAATTATAAGAGTTTTCGTCAGGAATCCCACATTTGAAAGATGCGTGAATATCCGCCCTACCCGCATCTATAGCTGGAACTACCCCACGCAACATTCCGACCTACCCCAAAACGCCCCCGACGTAGGCGCAAAGCCGTCTACATTCAGCGCAGCCTGCGGGGCGTTGAAGGAACTCTGATGACCAAACTGCTTATTCCGCTTGTCTCGCTTGCCAGCACCCTGGCCTTGGCGCCAACGGTGCAGGCCCAGACCTATCCGAGCCAAGTCTATTCCGCGGCCGCTGGGACCAGCAAATGCCTGGGCGTCAAGGAAGGCGATCTCAGCCATCCCTTGATGGCGAAATGCGCCGGCTACCAGGCCGAAAACTGGGCGGTCAGCCCTCCCAACGAACATGGCTTCGTTCGCGTCCAGAGCCAGCGCACGGGCCCCGGCGTTTGCCTGGGCGTGGCTGCGGCCGACACCAGCACCGTGAAGATGGCGTCATGCGCCAGCGTGAAGAACCAACAGTGGATGCTCACGCCGACCGACCAGCCCAACACCTACACGGTGACGAGCCAGCTCCTGGGCCCCGGCGTCTGCCTGGGACTTCGCCCGAACACCGACAATACCGAGCTGGATATGAACGCCTGCCATAAGTATCCGGGTCAGATCTGGACGATCAATCACTGATCTAGATCGTCGCGATACAAAATCTTCCCAGTTTTTACGGCAAAGAGCCGGGCGGCCCTCTCGAAGCCGCCCGGATGGCGCCGCTTCCTGACGCGCCTCCAGCAAGCGGAGCTATTCAGCGGCGCTTCTGGCCGATCAGTCGGCAAACCCATCTCGAAGGAATTCAGAAGATGCTTATAAATAAGCGCGCATTTTTCGCAGCTCCGCTGGCGATATTGCTGTCAGCGTGCAGCTACACCATGAACCAGAACGCTCCCATAGCCAACGTCGTGCAAACGGCGCCGTTGGGCGACGGCAAGGTTGTGATGGTGGGGTACAAGTCACCGGATGACGCCGCAGGCTGCCAACTGGTCAACGAAACCAGCCGCAACTGGGCCATGGCGCAGACCGTCGGGCAATTCAAAATGGGCGGCGGCCGCCAGGTGCTGCAGGACGAAGCCGTCGCGTCGGTCAAGCAACGGCCTCAGGACGCCATCAACTATGTCGCCCTGGACATCCCCAACCAAGCGGGCCTCGGCATCGTCAACGTCACCGCCGGCGCAGAGGCGAAGACCAGCTACTTCCACTGCGCCACGCCTCCGCAGCCGCGCTGAACGCCGATTGCTTGCGCTCGCCCGCATTTCCCAGCCGCCAACGACCAACAGTCAAAAGGACCCCAGCACTGTGAGCAAGAAACTCGTCGAGATCGGCCTCGCTTCGTCGATCGCCTTCACCCTGATCGCTTTGGCGCCGATGCCCGCCTTGGCCCAGTCCAATGCGCGCATCTCGGCGCCCGCGGCGGCGTCTTCGGACGCGTCGGCGAAACCGGCGAAAGCAAAGAAGTCCAAAAAAACGAAAAAGGCTGCTGATACTTCTGCGTCGGCATCTGCGGTTGCGTCTAAGGCCTCGAAGTAAGCGCACCGTCATCACGGCCCGAGCTTGAGGCCAAACGAGCGGCGCTGGGGCGATCCTGGCGCCGTTCGGCGACGCCCACGAGGTCGGGCCCCTGCCGGTCAGGATTCAGGAAAGCTCGTCACCATGTCGAAGAAGCTCGCCGTGATCCGTCTCGCGGCGTCAATCGCCTGCGCCGCGATCGTCCTCGCGCCCATGGGCGCGATGGGCCAACCCGCATCGCCTGTCGTGAAAGTGGCGACGTCGAAGTCGAAAACTTCGAAGACCATCGAATGTACGAAGGAAGCCGACGCCAGGGACCTGCAGGGCAAGGCGCGTAAGAGATTTCTCTCTGAATGCAAGAAGGTCGCCAGCACCTGATATCAGGGCCGTATCGCTAATAGCCCGCGGACGCCGACGCCCGATCAGCTCAGGAGTTCGAGCTTCTGCGCCATGGTCACCGCCATGCCGCGGCCGGCGACGCCCAGCTTGCGGAAGATGTTCTTCAGGTGGAACTTCACGGCGTTTTCGTTGAGGTCAATCGCCCGGGCGATCACCTTGTTGGATCCGCCCCGGACCAGCTCGCGCAGGATCTCGCGCTCGCGCGGCGTCAGGGTGGCGGCAAGGCGGGTCTTCGCGTCGCTGGACATCCGCTCTCCGAAGCTGGCCAGCAGATCGGCGAGGTATTCGAGCGTCGCGGGCGAGAGGTGCGCGGCGCTACGCCGGCGTATCAGGTCGCGCAGCCGTTCGGCCATGGCCGGGCCCTCGTCGATGAACATGCGCCGCTCGCCTTCGTCGCGGGTGCGCACGACCACGCCAAGCAGAACCTCCGCGGCCGCCTCGTCCCGCCCCTGGGCGGCCAGGGCCAGCACCCTGAGCGCCTCGGCGCGGAGTTCGGAACGCGCCCTGCCCTGCCCCCGCGCTTCGCTCACCACCCCTTCGAGCACCGTCAGGGCCCGATCCGGCAGGCCCTCCGCCAGGTGCAGGCGCGCCCTGGCGAGGGCGTACTCGTCCCGCTCCGCCCAGGCCACAGTGAGGCTCGCCGCCAGGCCCGCCTCGACCTCCGCCAGGATGGCGCGAGCCTCCGCCGCCCGGCCGGTCCGGACCAGGAGGTCCGCGCGACACGCCATCAGGAACAGGTTCAGCCGCGGCAGCTCCCGCGCGCTTGTCAGCTCGGCCGCCGCGACAAGCGTGGCCTCGGCGGCTGCGCTGTCGCCCTGGGCCCGCGCCAACAGGGCCGATGTGGCGTAGCCGCTGGCGTAGAGCTCAGGCCATCCTTCGGATGTGGCGATTGTCGTCAGGTTTGTGGTGAGCAGTTCCGCCGCCTGGACGATGTCGTTTCGCGCATAGGCGACCGCAGCCATGGCGGTCCGGACGATCGACAGCAGCGAGACGTTGCCGTCGAAGTGATTGCGGACCAGTTCCTCGGCGGCATCCAGATGATGGCCCGCCTCCGACAGCCGCCCCTGGGCGATGGCGACCAATCCCAGATGCGCGTTCATAAACACGCAGCCGTACGGGCTCGGGGCCGCGCGATAGTATCCAAGCGCCTTGTGCCCACAGCGCCGGGCGGCCTCGACCTCGCCGCCGCGCAGGTCGAGCAGGCATCCGATGTTGTTCAGCAGGCCGCCGAACCAGGGATCGGTGTCGAGGTTGCGAGAGCATAGCGTGTCCAGCGCCGCTTGATCGGCCAGCGACAGCAGGGTCTCGCCGTAACCGGCGCGAAGCGCTTCCACGACCAGCAGGTCGCCTCGGAACGCCGCGTCGTCGCCGAGTTGCGAGGCCTGCGCCATGCGCCGGGCTTGGTCGAGCTTGTGGTCGCCGGCACGCAGCTTTCCACTTTGGAACAGCATCAGAGCCTCCGTCAGGCACAGGCGAGCGGAGGTTTCGATTTCGGCCGGGGTCAAAAGCGCAAAGAGGGCGCGGGGGCGCGAGAAGCCCTCTTGAAGGCACACGCGAACGCAGCCGGCGTCTTCGACCAGGGCGACCATCCGCGGCCGGTTTTGCGCCGCACGGGCATGGCGGACGGCTTCCAACGGGGAGCCTTCGGTTTCGAACCACGCCGAGGCGTTCTCGTGCATCCACACAAGTCTCGCCGTCCCCAGCTGGCCGCGCCGAGACGCGAGGAAGTCGGCCATAAGATGATGGTGCCGCCACCAGGTGCGCGCCCTATCCAGCGGAATGAGGACGATGTTGAAGCGCCGCAACTCCTCCATCATCAACGCTGAATCCATGGCGCCGCGCGCGGCGTCCGAAACGTCGCTATTGAAGCGATCTAGAATTGACGTTTCCAATAAAAACGTCTGCAGGTGATCTGGCAGCTGGGCAAGCACCTGAGTAGCCAGGTAATCCCCCATTTCGTCGGCGGAACCCGAGAATGCTTGCAGCAGACCTGCGCCGCCACCGTGATTACGCACCCAGATCGCCGCCAGCCGGAGGGCGATGGGCCATCCCTCCAAGCGCGCGGCGAGATCGGCGATCTCATCCTCACGCAGATCTTCGCGAAGCAAATCGAACGCTTCATCGCGCGAGAAACGTAGCTGTTCGGGCCCCAGCTCGAGCACTTGCCCCTGGGCGCGCAGCTGCGGCAACGCCAGCCCCGGCCGCGAACGGCTGGCCAACACCAGGCACACGTTCTCGCCCATGCGGCGGACGAACAGGTCGAGCAGAGCGTCGGTCTCGCTGTTCTGGGCGAAATGATAGTCGTCAAGGATAACCACCACCGGCTCCGGATGGCGGTCGAACTCAGCCAGAAGGGCGTTCAGGGCGGGGCGCAAATTCGGCGCCTCGGTCGACTGAGGCGTCGTGGCTTCCAGGGCGGCGACCCGAACGCCGGCCGAAACGGCGGCCTGGATGAGACCCGCCAAAAACTCGGCGGCGACGCCGCAATCCTCGTCGAGGGTCAGCCACACCGCCCGTACGCCTCGGGCGACCAGCACGTCGCGCCATTGCGCCAGCAAAGTGCTCTTGCCATAGCCCGCAGGCGCCTGGATCAGGGCCACGCGTTGGTGCAGCCCCTGCTCCAGCGCGCCTGTGAGCGCGGGGCGCTGAATCAACTGCACATGCTGCTGCGGCGGGCTGAAGCGAGACTCGCCAATTCTCGCCGCTGCATCCATCCGCTCGCCGCCCCCCGCCGATGACCTGCACGACCTTATGAGGATTACCTCAGGGTCTGTGAAGCGTGCTGTCAGTTTAACTCTAACCCGTCTCCACTTTGAGGACTTGGGGGTCCTTGTGGGGCGACCGGTCCATGAAGGCGCTGTCGTTGAAGCGGCATAGGTTTTCGGCGGAGCTCCTCCGCCACGCCGTATGGCTGCACCCATGTCGTGAACCTGACAATCCTGACGGCGCCTCCCACGCGCGTCAGGACCGCAATTGCGGACGCGTGCAGCTTTCGCGCATGGCCAGCAGCATCGGTCACGGTGTAGCGACGCCGTATGAGCAAGATTCACTTCACACCCCATGGCGTGCGCTTGCGACAGCATTCCGCCCGCGCTGGCGACTTGAACTGGCTCCTCCTTCCCGGCGGCCCGGGCATCGGCTCGGAGAGTCTCCAGGAGTTGGCCGACGTCCTCGACGTCCCAGGCGTGGTCTGGCTCGTGGACCTGCCTGGCGACGGCTCGAACCGATCTGCACCTGGTGCGCCGGCGAACCCGTTCGAAGTCTGGCCGCACGCGGTGCTCGAAGCCGCGCAAGCCGTCGAGAACCCCGTGTTCGTCGGCCATTCGACCGGCGGCATGTACCTTCTGAACACCCCTGAATTGGAAAGCCGGTTGCGGGGCTTGGCGCTGCTCGACACGGCGCCGGACGCGGCCTGGCACTCTAGGTTCGTGGACATGACGCGGAGACACCCGCTGCCTGCCGTCGAGGCGGCGACGGCGGTGTACGAGGCCGATCGACGCGACGAGAACATCGCGGCGATCGCCGTCGCCTCCGCGGAGTGGAACTTCACGCCTCAGGGCGTGGCGCGCGGGCGAAACCTCCTGTCACGCATGCCGTACAATGCGGCGGCGGTGGACTGGTCCGACGTCAATTTCGACCACGTCTACCAAGCCCGCTGGTGGCCCCGCGAACTGCCGGTCTTGCGGCTGGCCGGACGCGAAGACCGCATCGTCTGGCAGGGCGGTTGGCGCCAGCCGCGGTTCGAAACCTCCAACGTCATTGATCGTCTGGTCGATGACGCGGGCCATTTTCCGTGGATCGAGAACCCGCTCCAGGTACGCGCGGCATTCAGCGAACTGACACAACTCATCCTCCGCGCGGATCAACGTAACTGATGGGCGCTCCGGGCCCAATCCGGGCCTCCACACCTCGGTCGAGCCGCGGGTTCTCGCCCACCTCAAACGCGCCAGGCTTGAAGTTTCACCAAACGGAGTTTTGGCCACCGCGCGCTGCGAACGTCGGCGCTGCGGACTTCAACGCACGTCGCGGCGTTCTCTACCGTGCGGGAGACCGTTATCCGCTGGGCGGGGGCGAGCGTCTTTGCAGGAAGACGGCCGCCGCATGCACCACCAGGACAAAGCTTAGGCCGATGACGCCGCCAAGCACCACGTTGGCGATGCGGTCAGCCGCCCCGTCCGGCTGGCCGGCCACGGTCAGGGAAAAGGCGATGCAGGCGCAGCGGGCGCCGAACCCCAGGCGATAGATCCTAAACGCCATCAGGGTCAGCACCGCGCCGATCTCGGCCGGTCCAAGCAGCAGGGGCGCCTCCGGCGTCAACAGCGCGCAAATGATCCCGATGGGCGCTCCGGTCAGCACGCCCGCCAACCGGTCGCCCATTTTACGCCGGGCGCCGGCGGCGTCGCCCGTAACCACGCTTGCGGCGGACCAGACGACCCATTGAGCATGAGGGACCGGCCGCCACCCCACCAATAGGGCCGCAGACGCAACGGCCAAGGCTACGGCGATCGCCGCCTCGACCCAGGGGCCAGTCGCTCCGTAGTCGATTGTGCGGCGGATGCGGCCAAGATGCGCCCGGAGGGAAACATCCGGCGCCCGCTCGCGCCCGCACTCCACTGCCGACAACAGCAGCACCGGCAGGACCGCAAGCGCGGCATAGGGCAGGAACGCGCATGCAGCCGCCCAGGCCGGAGCGCCGCCCCGCCCGCCGAGTTCGTAGGCGAGATAGAGGGCGGGAATAAAGGTGAAGTTGCCCAGCGCGCGAAGCCGGTCCCCCTTGGCCGTCAGCAAGATCGTCCCGGCCGCCATGGCGGCGACGGCCAGGGCGAACAGGGGCGGAAACGGCAGGGTCGCGACCAGGATCAGCAGGCCGGCGGCGATGGCCAATCCGTGCAGGGCGACGCCGAGCGGCGCCAGCCCCGTGTGCTCCATGGCGATGAACGCTGAAGCCGTGACCAGCGCCGCCTGCATCCAAAGGGGGTCGCCGGTAACCAGCGCCGCCCCGAAGGACGGCGCCAGAACCAGGAGCGCCCGCGCCAGGGTGTGGACGTTCACCACACCGTCGATCTGGCGGAGCAGCCCGTTCATCCGTCGGCGAGGTCGCTGCTGCTCACCACCGACGCGATGCGGCGCAGCAATTCCATCGAAGCCGCGTGCTCTCCGGCCGTTGCGGCGGCGCAAATATCTTCGACCACCACGACCTGGTAGTCGCGGTCATGGGCGTCGCGGGCGCAAGCCTGCACCGCCCAGGCGGTGCTGACGCCGCCGATCACCACCCGCTCGATCTTGCGCGCCCTGAGCGCCGCGTCGAGGTCGGTGCCGTAGAACGGGCTGACCCGCGGCTTGACCACCACCATCTCGGCGAGATCGGCGCGAACAGCCGGGTGGAACTCCGTGCCGCGGGCGCCGAGCTCCAGCGCCCCGGCCTTGTGGGCGCCGCCGAAGATGGGAGAAGCCTTCGGTTGGTTCACATAGCCTGGCGCGAAGCCCACCTTGACCAGGATGGTGAGCCAACCCTTCTCACGCGAGATGGCCAGCGCCTTGTTGACCCGCCCGATCGCGAAATCGTCGAGAACCATGCCCGTTCCCCGGGCCAGCTTGCCGTCCGGGTGGGTGATGTCGACGATGTAGTCCAGTCCGATAAAGGCCGTGTTCATAACCTGCTCCTGTTCTGAGGGGGGTCGCGGCGCCTCAGTGGGCGGCGTATTTCTTTTCCATGGCGTCGAAGCCCGGCTTGCCGACCAGGCGCTGGCGCTCGGCGAAGGTGGCGAGCAGGCCGCCGGCTTCCCCGATGGCGCCGTCGTCGCGCAGCGCCCCGAGCGCATGCTGCATGCCGGCGATCGCGCCCTGTAGCGCGGCGTTGGCGTAGAGCAGCAGGCTGAAACCCATCTCCGCCGCCTGGGACTGGCTGATGAGCGGGGTCTTGCCGCCGACCACGATGTTCAGCAGCTGCGGCGCGCCCAGACTCCGTGGCGCCTGCCGCACCTCGTCCAGGGACTGCGGCGCCTCCAGGAAGGTCATGTCGGCCCCGGCCTCGATATAGCTCAGGGCGCGGTCGACGGCCGCCTGGAAGCCCTCCCCGGCCCGCGCGTCCGTGCGGGCGATGACCACCATGTCGTCGCGCCGGGCGTCGACCGCCGCCTTGACCTTGCCCACCATCTCGCCGACCGGAATCAGCTCCTTGCCCTCGAAATGGCCGCAGCGCTTGGGCGTGGCCTGGTCCTCGAGCTGGATGGCGCTGGCGCCCGCGCGCTCCAGCATGCGCACGGTATGGGTGACGTTCACGGCGTTGCCGAAGCCGGTATCGGCGTCGACCACCAGCGGCAGGTCGGTCACGTTGCGGATCGCCATGGCGTGCTCGACCGCCTGGCTCAGGTCCATGAAGCCCAGGTCCGGCAGGCCCAGGTGCATGTTGGTGAGCCCGGCGCCGGTGAGATAGATCGCCTGGAAGCCGAGGTCGGCGATGATCCGCGCGGCCAGCGCGTTCGGCGCGCCCGGCAGCAGCACGCCGCTCCGGCTCGCCATAATCTCGCGCAGGGTTTGGATATGCTTGGACATGGGCCGCTCCATCTGCTCGCCGCCGTCCGGTCTGGAGGGCGGCGTCTTCGGGAGCGATTAGGGACCTCTACAGGTTCATCGTCCAATATATTGATATTCAACATTCGATATGTTTTATTTATCGAATGGAGCTCAGACACCTGCGCTACTTCTGCGCCGCGGCCCGCGAGCTGCATATCGGCCGCGCTGCCGAGGCGCTGCACATCGCCCAGCCGGCGCTGACCATCCAGATCAAGGCGCTGGAACGCGAACTGGGCGTCGCGCTGTTCGATCGGATCGGCCGAGGCGTCGTCCTGACCGAAGCGGGCCGGCATTTCCTCGACGAGGCGAGCGCCATCCTGCAGCAGGTGGAGCGGTCGACCCAGACGACCCGGGAGATCGGCGCAGGCGTCGCCGGCCGGCTCCGCGTCGGCTTCACCGAGTCCGGGGCGTTCAGCCCCATCATGACCAAGACGCTGGCTGCATTCAGGTCGCAATGGCCGGCGGTGGAGCTCGTGCTTGAGGAAAGCATGACGGAGGAGCTTGTCGCCGCCCTGATCCAGGGCAGGATCGACGTCGCCTTCGTCCGGCCGCCGATCCAGCTTGAGGCCAGGCTGGTCTCAACCTTCCTGGCCCATGAGCCGATGATGCTGGCCCTGCCCGCTGGCCATGGCCTCGCGCACCACAAGCGCGTCAGCCTCGGCCAGCTCGCCGGCGAGGATTTCATCGTCTATCCGCGAAAGCACGGCATGGGGCTTTCCGACAGCGTCATCGCCGAATGCCGCAAGCTGGGCTTCGCGCCACGGATCGTGCAGGAGACGCCCCAACTCGTCGCCACGATCAACCTGGTCGCCGCAGGCATGGGCGTCGCCATCGTGCCCGCCTCCATGCGCGAGGTCCGCAGGGACAGCGTCGTCTTCCTCGACATCCCCGACCTGGAGATCAGGGCCCAGCTGGCGCTGGTTCATCGAAATCCGGACGCGTCCCGGACCGTTAGGAATTTTACGTCCACGGCGACGTCGTTCAGGACGCTGTCATCGCCCGATACGCCGAGCGCCTAGCGTTACGACAGCTGCAAACTGGCGCCGCCGGCCGGTGCGGCGCCGGTTTGAGGAATCCTCGCCGCTATCCGCCCGGGTGCAGCCCCGGCGCTTCCTGGCCCGTGCGGGCGACATATTCGGTGTAGCCGCCGCCGTACTGATGGATGCCCTCGGGGGTCAGCTCCAGCACGCGGTTCGACAGGGCCGCCAGGAAATGGCGGTCGTGCGAGACGAACAGCATTGCGCCCTCGAAGTTCACCAGGGCCGCGACCAGCATCTCCTTGGTGACCATGTCGAGGTGGTTGGTCGGCTCGTCGAGCACCAGCAGGTTCGGCGGATCGAACAGCATCTTGGCCATGACCAGGCGCGCCTTCTCGCCGCCCGACAGTACGCGGCAGGGCTTTTCGACATCGTCGCCGGAGAAGCCGAAACACCCCGCCAGGGTGCGCAGCGCGCCTTGGCCCGCCTGCGGGAATGAGCGGTCCAGCGACTCGAAGATGGTGTCTTCGCCGTCCAGCACGTCCATGGAGTGCTGAGCGAAATAGCCCATCTTGACGCTGGCCCCGATGCTGACCACGCCCTGATCGGGTTCTAGGGCCCCCGCCGCGAGCTTGAGCAGTGTCGACTTGCCGGCGCCGTTGGCGCCCAGCACGCACCAGCGCTCCTTGCGGCGCACCAGGAAATCGAGGTCCTGATAGATGGGCTGGGCGCCGTAGCGCTTGTGGATCTTGCGCAGGCTGACCACGTCCTCGCCCGAGCGCGGCGGGCTCTTGAACTCGAACTGGACAGACTGGCGACGACGCGGGGCCTCGACGCGTTCGATCTTGTCCAGCTTCTTCACCCGGCTCTGCACCTGGGCGGCGTGCGAGGCGCGCGCCTTGAACCGCTCGATGAACTTGATTTCCTTGGCCAGCATGGCCTGCTGACGCTCGTATTGCGCCTGGCGCTGCTGTTCGCTGAGCGCGCGCTGCTGTTCGTAGAAGTCGAGATCGCCCGAATAGGTGATGAGTGAGCCGCCGTCGATCTCCACCACCTTGCCGATGATGCGGTTCATGAAGGCGCGGTCGTGCGAGGTCATCAGCAGCGCGCCGTCATAGCTCTTGAGGAAGGCCTCGAGCCAGATCAGGCTTTCCAGGTCGAGGTGGTTGCTGGGCTCGTCGAGCAGCATGGCGTCGGGCCGCTTCAGCAGGATGCGGGCCAGCGCCACGCGCATCTTCCAGCCGCCGGACAGCAGGCCGACATCGCCGTCCATGCGTTCCTGGCTGAAGCTCAGGCCGGCCAGCACCTCGCGCGCCCGCGCTTCCAGCGCATAGCCGTCCAGTTCCTGGAAGCGTTCCTGCACCTCGCCATAGCGCTCGATGACGGCGTCCAGGTTGTCAGCCTGGTCCGGATCGACCATGGCCGCCTCGAGCTGGGCCATTTCGGCGGCCAGCGCGCTGACGGGCCCGACGCCATCCATCACCGCGGCGACCGCGCTCTGGCCCGACATTTCGCCGACATCCTGGCTGAAATAGCCGATCGTCATTCCGGGATCGAACCCGACAAGCCCGTCGTCGGGCTGCTCCTGACCGGTGATCATGCGGAACAGCGTCGTCTTGCCGGCCCCGTTCGGGCCAACGAGCCCGACCTTTTCGCCCTTCAGGACGCCCATCGAGGCATCGATGAACAGGATCTGGTGGCCGTTCTGCTTGGAGATATTGTCGAGGCGGATCATGGGGCGGTCTGCTAACGCGGGCGCGAGGAGAACGCCAGCCCCAGCCCAGCGGCTTCTGGTCCTGGCTTCACCCTGGACGTGCTCCACCTCCGCCCTTCCCGTCCTAGCTCGGCTGGAGCGCTGGTCCGCTGGAGGAAGATGTTCTGGCCCACCGGCCACCCGCGCCGCGCCAGTCGGGTCGAGCGCCCCCGGCCGGGCCTCCGCAGCTTCCGCTCTCCCGCCCCTCCCCGCCCAGCCGTTCGGCTATGGTTCAAGAGGGCCGCAGAGTCTGGGATGTAAGTACCGCAAACGGCGGCTTGGCGGCCAGATCGCGACAAGCGGTCGACATTTCCAGCAGATTTCTCGTCGGATTTGGCGTCGACGGATCACCACCCTTACATCGGGACGCTTGGGCAGGGTGAATTTCAACGTCGTCCAAGCAGCCGGATTGTCGCCGGTTCGCTCCTTCTTCGCCTTGGCGTAGTCGAGCACGTTCTCGATGCGCGACCGGCATCGGGACGCGGTTTCAGGCGTCGCTTCCCAAAACCGCTGGGCGCCCGCTTTCGTCTTCACCGGCTGGGTAAGGACCTCCAGGACGGCCGCCGTATCGGTCTCGGCCACCGGCTTCTAACCGATGATCGGATAGACCCAATCGCGCAGCGAAGCGTCCCATTGGCCAGCGGTCTTCCCCTTGTCCTTCGAACCACCTTGCTTGTTTTCGATAAGCCGCTCGGCCGCCACGGCCCTGGACAGCCGGAGGCCGCCCAGAGGGCGGTAGCTCCTTCTTCCTTATCGGAAAACTGCTCCATGGGGGCTCGCCCTGGACACCCCTGGAAAGGGGTGGGTGGCGGTGACGGTGGGATTCGAACCCACGATACCCTTTCGAGTATGACGATTTAGCAAACCGTTGCCTTCAGCCTCTCGGCCACGTCACCCCAAGGAGGGAGGGGACTTAGCGGGTTCGGAGCAGTCTGGCAATCGAGCTCGACGCCTCATTTTCGCCTGTCCACAGAACTGTGGCGCTTGCGCCTGGAAAACCCCGCCCCGCGGCCTACATCCCCTGCGGCGGCCTGGCGCAGTCCGGTCGCCGCCTCGTTCCGCCCGTAGGAGTAGGTCCATGGAATTTAGACGTCTCGGCGCATCCGGCTTCCGCGTGCCGGTCCTCAGCTTCGGCACCGGCACCTTCGGCGGCAAGGGCGAGTTCTTCCAGGCCTGGGGCTCCACCGACGTGGCCGAGGCCCGCAAGCTGGTGGACATCTGCCTGGACGCCGGCCTGAACATGTTCGACAGCGCCGACGTCTATTCCGCCGGCGCGGCCGAGCAGATCCTGGGCGAGGCGCTGAAGGGCCGTCCGCGCGACGGGGTGATCATCTCCACCAAGGCGACCTTCCGCCATGGCGACGCCCCCAACGCCGTCGGCTCGTCGCGCTACAACCTGATCGCCTCGGTGGAAGCCGCGCTGAAGCGGCTGCAGACCGACTATATCGACCTGTTCCAACTGCACGGCTTCGACGCCCAGACCCCGGCCGAGGAGGTGCTGTCCACGCTCGACCAGCTCGTGCGGGAGGGCAAGATTCGCTACATCGGCGTCTCGAACTTCTCGGGCTGGCACCTGATGAAGTCGCTGGCGGTGGCCGAGAAGTACGGCTACCCGCGCTATGTCGCCAACCAGGCCTACTATTCGCTGATCGGCCGCGACTACGAGTGGGAGCTGATGCCGCTGGGCATCGACCAGGGCGTGGGCGCAGTGGTGTGGAGCCCGCTGGGCTGGGGCCGTCTCACCGGCAAGATCCGCCGCGGCCAGCCCCTGCCCCAGACCAGCCGCCTGCACGCCACCGCCGATTTCGGACCGCCGGTGAACGACGAGTATCTGTTCCGGGTGGTCGACGCCCTGGACGCCGTGGCCGAGGAAACCGGCAAGACCGTGCCGCAGGTGGCGCTGAACTGGCTGCTGCAGCGGCCCACCGTCTCCACCGTGGTGATCGGCGCCCGCACCGAGGAGCAACTGCGCCAGAACCTGGGCGCGGTGGGCTGGAACCTGACGGCCGAGCAGGTGGCCAGGCTGGACGACGCCAGCCGCGTCACGCCGGTCTATCCCTACTGGCACCAGGCCGGCTTCCCCGAGCGCAATCCCTCGCCGGTGTGAGGCCGCGCAACGAGAAGAGGGTGCGGCGCGCGCCCTCTTCTCGTTGGCGTAAATCTGCGCATAGCTAAGCTAAGGCTGGCAGATAGCTAAGCTGGGTTCACGGACGGACGCCCACGCCTTAAGCGGGCGTCCGGTCACGCGGGGGCGAAATGGCGAATGATACGGCGCTCCCCGGCCAGGACGGGCGCGCATTGGGACTGACGCGCACGCTGGGCGCCTGGGGTCTGGGCGCCAGCGTGTTCAACACCGTGGTCGGCGCCGGGATCTTCGTGCTGCCCGCGACCCTGGCGCACCAGGTCGGCGCCGCAGCCCCCCTGGTCTATCTGGCCTGTGCGGCCGCCATGGGCGGCGTGGCCCTGTGCTTCGCCGCCGCCGGTAGCCGCGTGCCCACCAGCGGCGGCCCGGCCGGCTATGTCGAGGCCGCCTTCGGGCCGCTCGCGGGTTTCGTGGTCGGAGTGCTGATCTGGCTGGGCGCGGTGCTGGCGGCGGCCGGGATCGCCGCGGCCATCGCCGACAACGTCTCCCACGTCCTGCCCTCGGTGGCGCACGGGCCGGGCCGCAGCGCCTTCATCGTCGCCCTGATCGGCATGCTGGCGGTGATCAACATCGCCGGCGTCAAGCCGGGCGTGCGGCTGGTGGGGATCATGACCGCGGCCAAGCTGGCGCCGCTGGTGATCCTGCTGGCGGTGGGCGTAGCCCACATCCAGCCCGCCCACTTCGCCATCAGCCAGGGCGTGCGCCCGGCGGCGGGCTTCGGCCGGGCCATGATCCTGGCCCTGTTCGCCTTCCAGGGCATGGAGACGGCGCTGAGCCTCAGCGGCGAGGTGCGCCACCCTGCCCGCAACGTCCCCCTGGGCCTGCTCGGCGCCATGGGCGCGGTGACGGTGCTCTATATCGCGCTGCAGGTGGTGGCCCAGGGCGTGCTGGGCCCGGCGCTCGGCGGCTCGGCGACGCCGCTGGCCGATGCGGCCGCAAGGATCTCGCCGGTGCTCGGCCAGCTGTTGCTGGCGGGAGCCGGCATCTCGATGCTGGGCTATCTGGCCAGCGACGCCCTCAGCGCCCCGCGCCTGCTCTACACCTTCGCCCGCAAGGGGCTGCTGCCGGGGTGGCTGGCCAAGGTGTCCAGCACCACCCACGCCCCCTTCGCCGCCATCGTGTTCCACGCCAGCCTGGCGGTGATCCTGGCGCTGAGCGGCAGCTTCGCCGAACTGGCCACCCTGTCCTCGCTCACCACGGTAGTGGTCTACATGGCCGGGTGCGTGGCGGCGGTGACGCTGCAGCATCGCCAGGTGGCCGAGGCCGGGCCGCCGCTCCAGACCCACGGCCTGCTGCTGGCCGCCGTCGTCGGCGTGGCGGGCATGGTGTGGATCGCCATCCACGCCACCCCGCTGGAAGCCGTCGGCCTGGTCGCAACCCTGGTGGTCTCGGCCGGCTGGTACGCCGCCGCCCGCGCCCTTAAGCGGGGTTAGGAGGAGGCGTCCTGCGTCCTTCGAGACGCCCTTTCAGGGCTCCTCAGGATGACGCACGTGGATGCTCAATAACCTTCGTCATGCTGAGGAGCGGCGCCCGCCGCGCCTCGAAGCACGCACCACGCCCCCACGGTAGCCGGGGAAATGGCCTAGACATTGGGATAGTCGGCCTCCAGCGCCACGTCGTGCAGGCCCTCGATTTCGTCCAGTCGCTCGCGCAGCCGCTTGGTCACCGCGTCATAGCCCCAGGCGCCCAGCACCAGGTGGCGCGGCGGCTCGGCCATCTCGGCGGTGCGGATCATGATCTCGGCCGCGCGCACCGGGTCGCCCACCTGGGTCCCGCTGCTGGCGGCAGTGTTCTTCAGCCGCGCGCCGGCGGTCTCGGCATAGTCGGCGATGCGGTTGGGGGTCTGCTTAAGCGAGCGACCGGCCCAGTCGGTGCGGAACGGCCCCGGCTCGACGCAAGTGACGCGGATGCCCAGCGGGCGCGTCTCAGCCGCGAGGGAATCGGAAAAGCCCTCCACCGCGTGCTTGGAGGCGGCGTAGTAGCCCGAGGCCGGATAGCCCGCCAGGCCCGCCACCGAGGTGATGTTGAGGATGCGCCCATGCCGGCGGTCCCGCATACCCGGCAACACCGCGCGGGTCATGGCGAACAGGCCGAACACATTGGCGTCGAACTGGGCGCGGATCTCGTCCTCCTCGCCCTCTTCGATGGCGGCCTGATAGCCATAGCCGGCGTTGTTCACCAGCACATCGACCCGGCCGAAGCGCGCCTCGGCCGCCTGCACCGCCGCGGCGACCTGGCCGGCGTCGGTGACGTCCAGGTCCAGCGCCAGGGCGCGCTCGCCGCCGTGCTCGGCCAGGTCCGCCACCCGCACCTTGTCGCGCGCGGTGACCACCGCCCGACCGCCGCCGTCCAGCACCAGCCGCGCCAGTTCGCGGCCGAACCCGGTGGAGCAGCCGGTGATGAACCAGGTGGATTGGGTTCGCACGGTCATGGCGCGCCTTTCCTCATGTGAGCGGTCTCACGCTGAGCTCGATCTAGCCTGCCCGCGAAGTGACAACCAGCGGCGTTTCCAGGCGTTGCGAGCCAAACCGGGCTGGCGCCGCCGGTTTTGACAGGTAGTGTCGGCGCGACGGTCGGGGGTTTGATCCGTCGAAGACACAACGGCCGCCAAAGCGGCCACCAAGGGGGATATCGCAGCGTGGAGTTCGGTCCGCTTCCCGTCGGCAGCCTGTGGGGCGCTTTCCTGCTGGGCTTTCCGGCCCTGTTCTCGATCGTCAATCCGATCGCCGCGGCCCTGACATTCTACAACGTCACGCTCGACCGCACCCATTCCGAGCGGCTGCAGCTGGCGCGCCAGATCGGCCTCTACTCGCTGGGCATCCTGCTGGGGTCGCTGTGGCTGGGCAGCTATGTGCTGAACTTCTTCGGCGTCAGCCTGGGCGCGCTGCGCGTGGCCGGCGGCCTGGTGATCGCGATCCGCGCCTGGAGCCTGCTGATGGCGCCAGAGGTGCAGGAAACCCGCAAGCAGAACGACGCCGCCCCCGCCGCGGTCAAGCACGACGACGTGGCCTTCTTCCCCCTGACCATGCCCTTCACCACCGGGCCGGGCTCCATCGCCGTGGCCATCGCGCTGGCCTCCGAGCGCCCGAACGACGGCAATGCGGTGCTGCCGTTCTTCGGCGGCGTGACCCTGGCGGCGGTGGTGATCGCCGCCATGATCTGGGTGCTCTATTCGTTTTCCGACCGGCTGATCTCGCGCATGGGCTCGGCCGGCGCGCGGGTGGTGACGCGGATGGCGGCGTTCCTGTTGCTGTGCATTGGCGTGCAGATCCTCAGCAACGGCGCCGAGAGCCTGCTGGGACCCTGGCTGCTCGACACCCTCAAGCACGTCGGAAAGCTCTGAGACCCGGCGGAATTTCGCCCGAGGCGGTTCCGTCGGGGGCTGGACGCCTATATGCGGTGACGGGGCGGCGCCACCACGCCGCGTCTGAAAGCGTACATGCCCTCCACCCCCGCAGATAAGGCCGGCACACCTCACGGTATGCCCTTTGTCGAATTCGTCTGCATGATCGCGGCCCTGATGGCGCTGGGCGCCCTGGCCATCGACTCCATGCTGCCGAACCTGCCGGCCATCGGCGCCGCGCTCGGCGTGATGGACGAGAACCGCCGCCAGCTGATCATCACCTGCTACCTGCTGGGCTTCGGCTCGGCCCAGATCCTCTACGGCTCGCTGGCCGACCGGTTCGGGCGCCGGCCGGTGCTGCTGTGCGGCCTCGGCCTGTACGTAATCTTCAGCCTGACCGCCGCCCTGTCGCGCTCGTTCGAGCTGCTGCTGGCGGCGCGGGTGCTGCAGGGCATCGGAGCGGCGACCACGCGGGTGCTGCCGGTGTCCATCGTGCGCGACTGCTATTCGGGCCGTGAGATGGCGCGGGTGATGTCGCTGACCTCTATGGTGTTCATGGCCGTGCCGGTGATGGCGCCGACCTTCGGCCAGGCGGTGGTGATGCTGGCGCCCTGGCCCTGGATCTTCGGCATCCTGGCTGTCTTCGGCGTGGCGGTGCTGGTCTGGGCCGCCTTCAGGTTGCCCGAGACCTTGCATCCCGACGACCGCGCGCCGATCGAGCCTAAGCGCATCCTCAAGGCGGCGCGCGTCGTCCTCGGCTCGCGCGAGGCCATGGGCTACTGCGTGGCCCAGACCCTGGTGTTCGGCGCCCTGCTCGGCTTCATCAACTCCTCGGAAGAGGTGTTCGCCGACGTGTTCAAGGCCGCCAACCTGTTCCCGCTGGTGTTCGCCATCTCCGCCAGCTTCATCGCCGTGGCGGCGCTCGTGAACGCGCGGTTGGTGGTCAAGCTCGGTATGCGCGCCCTCTCCCACACCGCGCTCCTGGGCTACATCGCGCTCGCCGCCATCCACAGCCTGGTGGCGCTCAGCGGTCACGAGACCCTGGTCGAGTTCGCCGCCCTGCAGGCCCTGACCATGTTCTGCTTCGGCCTGATGTCGGGCAACTTCAACGCCATGGCCATGGACAGCATGGGCCACATCGCCGGGGCCGCCGCCTCGATCCAGGGCTTCATCACCATGATCGGCGCCTCGCTGATCGGCTTCGCCGTCGGCCAGCAGTTCCACGGTGCGGTGACCCCGGTGCCGCTGGGCTATCTGGTCTGCGGCCTGTGCGCACTGGGAGCCGTGCTCTACGCCGAGAAGGGGCGGCTGTTCCGGCCCCATCACGGCGGCGCTGTGGACATCTCCATCGCGCACTAGATCCGGCGCCTGGCGCACTCCGTCGCAGCCGAAAACGCCGCGCCCCCTTGGACAAGATCGCGCCCGAATCTGGCCCACATAGGCGAAGGCATGCGTGCAAGTGCTTTCGCCCTCGTGGCCCTTTGCTTGACCCTGGCTCCGGCAGCAGGCGCGTCAGCCTATCCGGGCGACCCGGGATATCCCGACGATCCGAACTATTCTGATAACCCTAATTATTCCAGTTACCCTAATCGCCCGAACGACTACGGCTATTCGGGGTATTCGGGATATTCCCGTTACTCGAACGATCAGGACTATTCGGGTGAGGGCGCTCGGTCGGCTCGGATCGAACCTGGCCTGAACCAGGCGGTGCTGACCGAGATCAACTATGTCCGCGCCCACCCTTCAGCTTTCGCCCAGAAGCTGCGCCGCTACCGCCAGCAGTTCCAGGGCCGGCTGGTCTATGACGGCTACAGCCAACGCATGACCAACGAAGGGGTCGCGGCGGTGGACGAGGCCATCGCCTTCCTCGAACGCCAACGTCCCCTGCCCGCCCTGAGCACGTCCTCGCCGCTGGCCCACGCGGCGGCCGACCACGTCTCCGACCAGGGCGCGCGCGGCTCCATCGGCCACATCAGCTCCAGCGGCCAGACCCCCTCCCAGCGCATGCGCCGCTACGGCGCCATGGCCGGCGTGACGGCCGAGACCATCTCCTACGGCGAGACCACCGCCGAGGGGGTGGTGCGCGCGTTCATCGTCGACGACGGCGTGCGCGACCGCGGCCACCGCGCCGATGTGTTCGACAACTACCTGCGCTTCGCCGGCGTCGCCTGCGGCGCACATCGGGTCTATCGCGCCATGTGCGTGGTCGATTTCAGCGGACCGCTCACCGCACGCTGAAGTAGAAGCGGCCTCGGGGGCCCATCGATCGGATCGGATTCGCCCTCGGCCTACGAGTGCGAGACGCCCATGCCCCCGCCCCTGCCGGTCCAGACCAACGCGCCCGTCCAGGAAGTGGTGGTCAGCGCCGCCCGCCTGCCCGATCCGACCGGCGATGCGGCGTTTTCGATCGTCCAGGTCGATCCCGCGGTGCTGGCCGGCTCCGCGCGCCTGGACGAGGCGCTGTCGAGCGTGCCCGGCTTTTCGTTGTTCCGCCGCACCTCCAGCCTGGGCGCCAACCCCACCACCCAGGGCGTGTCGCTGCGGGGCATCGCCGGCTCGGGCGCCAGCCGGGCGCTGGTGACGCTGGACGGCGTGCCGCAGAACGATCCCTTCGGCGGCTGGGTGATCTGGACCGCCCTGCCGTCGGAGACCATCACCCAGGCCAGCGTCGTGCGCGGCGCGGGCGCCGGTCCCTATGGCGCGGGCGCCCTGACCGGAACCGTGGCCCTGAAGGAGCGCACCAGCATCGACGGCGGCTTCGGCGCCGACCTCAGCGGCGGCGAACTGGGCTATGGCCGCGCGGTGGGCGTCGGCGAGACCCAGATCGGCCGCGCCACCCTGCTGCTGGACGCCGCGGGCGAGACCAGCGACGGCTGGATCCCCGTGCGCCAGGGCCGCGGCGCCGCCGACACCGCGCTGGACCTGCACGACTGGTCCAGCGCCGCCAAGCTGACCGGCGAGGCCGGCCCCGGAACCCTGTCGGCCCGCGTCGCCGCCTATGAGGAGGATCGCGGCGCCGGCACGCTGGACACCGGCTCGCGCGCCCGTGGCGCCCAGGCCAGCCTCAGCTTCGCCGCCCAGCCCGCGCCCGACGCCTTCGGCTACAGCCTGCAGGGCTGGCTCCAGGTGTCCGACCTGCGCAACCTGTCGGCCTCGGTGTCCGCCAATCGCCAGACCGCCACGCTCGCCGACGACCAGTACGCCACGCCCGCCGTGGGGGTCGGCTTCAACGCCGCCATGCGCCGAACCAGCCAGAACGCCAGCCTGGAGTTCGGCCTGGACGTGCGCAACTACGATGGCCAGAGCCGCGAACTGACCTTCAACCAGGGCACGCCCACCGGCGCGCGCGTCTCGGGCGGCGGCCAGACCGTGGCAGGGCTCTATGCCGAGGCCAGCCGGCGGTTCGGCCAGTGGCTGGTCACCGGCGGCGCGCGGCTGGACGGCTGGGTCGACTACAATTCGCGCTTCATCCAGACCGGCAATTCCCCCCTGTCTCAGGTCTCGCCCGACCGTGGCGGCGCCACGCCCACAGGGCGGCTGGGCGTACGGCGGGAGCTGAACCGCGACCTCTACGCCCGCGCCGCCGTCTATTCCGGCTTCCGCCCCGCCACCCTCAACGAGCTGCACCGCTCGTTCCGCGTCGGCAACGACGTGACCCTGGCCAACGCGTCGCTGTCGCCCGAGCAGCTTTACGGCGGCGAGATCGGCCTGGGTGGGACGCGCTGGGTGACCTGGGACGCCGACGTGTTCTTCAACCAGCTCGCCAATGCGGTGACCAACGTCACCATCGGCCATGGCCCTGGAACCTTCCCCATCGCCGGCTTCGTACCGGCGGGCGGCACGCTGTTCCGGCGCGAGAACGCCGGGCGGATCAACGCCACGGGACTTGAAGCCGAGGCCAGCCGCGAGATCGCCCCGCACCTGACGTTGCGCGCGGCTGCGGACTACACCTACGCCCGGGTCTCCGGCGGCAGCCAGGCGCCCCAGCTCACCGGCCTGCGCCCGGCCGAAACGCCGGCCACCACCGCCACCGCCGGGGCGGACTGGCGGCCGCTGGACCCGCTCACCCTGTCGGCCCAGGTCCGCTACGAGAGCGCCCGCTTCGACGACGACGCCAACACCCGCCGCATCGCCCCGGGAACCGGCGTGGACGCTCGCGCCGGCTGGAAGGTGTGGAAGGATGCCGAGCTGTACGTCGCCGCCGAGAACCTGTTCGACGCCGATATCCAGACCGGCCGCAGCGCCGCCAACGTGGTCACCTACGACGCGCCCCGCGTCGTGCGCGTGGGCTTGACCCTGCGTCTATAGCGCTACACCTGTGGCGGGAAAGTCGCGCCGGGTACGGACGACTGGGAGTAAGCTGGGCCTTAACGAACTGGGGCGCAGGTTCTGCGTTCCGACCTCGACTATTGGAGGTTTTATGGTTCAGGTGCGTCACCGTCCCCGTGGAATTCTGCAAATGGGCTTGGCGGCCCTGTCGTGCAGCTATCGAGGGCGACGCGAACACTTTCCCATCGGCCAGGAACACACGCCCGACGTGGTCCAGCGCATCAGCTTCGCGGCTGGCGGCGGCCATCCCTGGACCCTTTCGGCCCTGCACACGCCCCGCGCGACGCTCGCGCCCTGGCGCATCGTGGTGATCACCGGCGCGCCCTCCTGGGCCGAGTACTGGTCGCCGGTGCTGGCCGCTCTGCCCCACGACCGCGAGATGGTGGTGGTCGATCGCCCCGGCTTCGCCTGCTCCGAGCCCGAGGCGTGCGTCCCCGACATCACCATCCAGGCCGAGGCCCTGGCCCCGATCCTGGAGCCGGCGCCCGGCCAGAAGGTGTTGCTGGTCGGCCAGTCCTACGGCGCCGCCATCGCCACCCTGATGGCCGCCAACCAACCGGACCGGGTCGACTCGCTGCTGCTGCTGTCGGGCTTCTTCGGCGAGCTCGGCCCCACCGCCCGGCTGCTGGTGGAGACCGGTGCGCGGCTGTGGCCGATGATGCCGCGCGATCTGCGCAACGCCATCATCGAGGTGAAGGCCCAGCGTCCGCAGCTGAAAAAGATGCGCGCGGCGCTGAAGGAGCTGAGCCTGCCGATCCATTCGGTGCATGGCGACCGCGACGACTTCGCCCCGCTGCAGGTGGCCCAGACGCTCAGCCGCTGGAAGAAGGGTGGCCTGCGGTTCGCCATCGCGCCCGGCGCCAACCACTTCCTCAACGACGGCCCGACCGAGCCCCTGCTGCAGCAGCTCGAGGCGGCGATCCCGCAACGCGGCCGCCCCGTCGTCCCGCGCGCCAAGGAGGCGCCGGTCCCGGCCGCCATCCCAGGCGAACTGCAAGCCGCCTGCTGAACCGGCGCGCCGCCCCCAAAGCTGGCCAGGGGGCGGCCGCCGCGTCAGCTTCCGTTTGACAGACATCTTCCCACCTCGGACTGTGGCGGTCGCAGTCGGGCGCGGCATGCGCCTTCAGCCTTGGGGGGTTGGATGAAGTCGGGTCGCGTCCTGTGCGGGGTCATGCTCGCGTCGCTTCTGCCGCTGGCTGCGGCCCACGCCGCGCCTCGACCGCCAGAAACACGGGCGCCAGTATCCCCGGTGTCAGGGCGTGGCTTCACCCTCGAGCAGGTGCTGAGCTTTCCCTATGTCAGCGGCCTCGTCGCCGCCGAGCGGGCCGACCGCATCGCCTGGGTCCAGGACGTGCGCGGCGTGCGCAACATCTGGATCGCCGACGGGCCCGGCTACGCCCCGCGCCAGCTCACCCACTACGACGCCGACGACGGCCAGGAGCTGACCCAGCTCACCTTCAGCCCGGACGGCGGCAAGCTGCTCTATGTCCGTGGCGGCGACCACGACGCCAACTGGCCGGCGGAGGGCAAGCTCGACCCCGACCCGACCGCCGACCCCGACCAGCCCAAGACCACCATCTGGTCCATCGCCCCCACAGGCGGGGCGCCGGTGAAGGTGGCCGAGGGCGACGCCCCGGCGCTGAACGATCAGGGCCGGCTGGCCTATGTGAAGGACGACCAGATCTGGACCGCCGCGCTGGACGGCTCCGGCAAGCCCGAGCGGCTGTTCTTCGACCGCGGCAAGGACGCCAGGGCCGTCTGGTCGCCGGACGGGGCGCGGCTGGCCTTCGTCTCGCGCCGTAGCGACCACGCCTTCATCGGCATATTCGACGGCAAGGATCGGCCCCTCACCTACCTGGCGCCCTCCACCGGCCGCGATGCGGAACCGACGTGGTCGCCGGACGGCCGCCAGATCGCCTTCACCCGCCGCCCTGGCGACGGCGGCGCGCCCGAACCGCTGCTGACCGAACAGCCGCATCCCTGGTCGATATGGACCGCCGACGCCAAGACCGGCCTGGGCCATCTGGTGTGGAAGAGCCCCGAGACGCTCGGCGGCGCCTATCCCGACACCGAAGGCCGGGCCAACCTGCATTGGGCCGAGGGCGGCCGGCTGGTGTTCCTGGCCGACCTCGACGACTGGCCCCACCTCTATTCCGTCCCGGCCACGGGCGGCGCGCCGCTGCTGCTGACGCCAGGCCAGTTCATGGTCGAGCACGTGGCCGAGAGCCGCGACCACCGCTTCCTGGTCTACAGCGCCAATGCCGGGGCCGAGGCCGGCGACGACGACCGCCGCCACCTGTTCCGCGTGCCGGTCGATGCGGCCAAGCCGCAAGCCCTGACCTCAGGCCAGGGACTGGAATGGACCCCGGCGCTGGCGGGCGAGGCCCACGTGGCCTTCGTCGCCGCTGGAGCCAAGGCGCCCGCGAGCGTGGCCCTGGTGGACGTGGACGGCCACGGCCGGCGCGAGATCGCCTCGGGCCGCCCGGCCGACTTCCCGAGCGAAGCCCTGGTGGTTCCCAAGCTGGTCAACTTCCGCGCCGCCGACGGCCAGATGGTGCAGGGCCAGCTGTTCCAGCGCGACGACGGCGGATCGGCCAAGCCCGGGGTGATCTTCGTTCACGGCGGGCCCAAGCGGCAGATGCTGCTCGGCTGGCACTACATGGACTATTACAGCAACGGCTATGCGGTGAACCAGTACCTGGCCGCCCATGGCTTCACCGTGCTGTCGGTCAACTACCGCCTGGGCATCGGCTATGGCCAGACCTTCGAGCATCCGCCCCACGCCGGTGCGGCCGGCGCCTCGGAATACATGGACGTCCAGGCCGGGGCCAAGTTTCTGCAGCAGACCCATGGCGTCGATCCGAACCGGCTGGGCATCTGGGGCGGCTCCTACGGCGGCTATCTCACCGGCCTGGCGCTGGCGCGCAATTCCGATGTGTTCAAGGCCGGAGTGGACATGCACGGCGTGCACGACTGGTCGGCGCTGATCGCCGAGGACTTCGGCGAGCCGAAACACCGCTATGAGCGCGGCGACTGGGACCAGGCCATGAAGGTCGCCTTCCAGGCCTCGCCCGACGCCGACGTGGCCACCTGGCGCTCGCCGGTGCTGCTGATCCAGGGCGACGACGACCGCAACGTGCCGTTCCACCAGACGGTAGACCTGGCCCGCCGGCTGGACGCCCAGCACGTCCCCTACGAGGAACTGGTGATCCCCAACGAGATCCACGGCTTCCTGCGCCATGAGAGCTGGCTCAAGGCGGATACGGCGGCGGTGGAGTTCCTGACGAGGGAGCTGAAGCCGGGGAGTTAAGAGTGAAAAATGAAAAAATTCGACGGGAGGCAGCGCGTTGAAAGGGCAATGGAAGGGGCGTTATCGCGGCACAAACAGTGGACTTATCGTTGTCGAACTCGATGACGAAGGAGATCACCTTCATGGTCTCGCCGAATTATTCGACGATGATAGCGCTCGCCCTTGGTCACTCGCGCTCTTAGGACGCACTCCGAAACAGGGACCATTCTCTACTGCGGTAGATATAGCATTTGCGAATCCAAAAACTGCGCTGATTATTTCAGCGGCCGACGCGCAAGGATTGGTACCGAATGTGGCGTTTCCAGATCGAGCCGTAGTCAATGGCGACTGGACACCCGCGGGCCTGAAACTGTCATGGGTGACAGCGGTAGGAAGCAAAGGCTCTGCTTCCTACGGCGCGGCCGAAGCGAGCAAAGATCGCGATATCGCCCCAAAGCAAAAATAAACTCATGGGATAAATTCAAATCTTACATCACAAAACGAGAGTTACATCGATATATTTATAGAGTCCAACCCATAACGGCTCGATTAAGAACAAGCTTTCACAGAACAAATCGATCCGATTTATTAAAATAAACAAATCACGATATAGATATCGTCAAGAGATATATCAACGGCCGAGGCGGACACATATTCGATCTGAATCGAGCTGGAGAAGCTGGCGCATTTTACAGCTTGATACAACATCATGGATTTCCAACGCCGCTACTTGATTGGAGCCACTCCCCGTATATCGCTGCCTTTTTTGCCTTCAGAAACGCTGATGCAAACAAATCATCCGACGGAAGGGTTAGAATATTTTTATTTGATAATAAATCGTGGAGACAGGATTTTATACAATTAGACAGAATATCCTTAGTAAGGCCGCGTTTTCAGTTCACGACCTGATGCCAATAGAAAACAACAGAATGTTGCCGCAACAAGCTTTATCCAGCCTTACGAATGTAGACGATATAGAAAGTTACATTATGGAGTGCGAAAAATCTAGAAACAAATCATACCTTGAAGTCATAGACCTCCCCATCACTGAACGCGTCGCCGTGATGGAAGACCTCAGCATGATGGGCATAACCGCAAGCTCGATGATGCCGGGCTTAGATGGTACCTGTGAGGAATTGAAGAATCGGCTCTTTGGCTTCTAGCCCCTACCCCGCCCCCGCCGTCAGGTGGTGCAGCACGATCCCGCTGGTGGTGGCGACGTTGAGGGAGTCGAAGCCGCCGGCCATAGCCAGCCGGACCGAGCGGCAGCGCGACATCACCTGCTCAGGCAGGCCCGGCCCCTCCGAACCCAGCACCACCGCAGTACGGCCGGTGCGCGCCACGCGGTGCAACTCGATCTCGCCGGACGGGCTCAGCGCCAGGGGCTCGTAGTCGAGGTCGCGCAGCAGCTCCACCATGTCCAGACCCGCCGACAGGCGGGCGTAGGGGGTGGTCAGGCTGGCGCCGACCGAGACCCGGATCGCCTTGCGGTACAGCGGATCGCAGCAGCAGGAGTCCAGCAGCACCGCGTCGGCGCCGAAGGCGGCGGCGTTGCGGAAGATGCCGCCGATATTGTCGTGGTTGCCCACCCCCATCAGCGCCACCACCACCCCCTGCGGCCCCACCGACGCCAGCAGCGCCTCGGCCGAGGCCAGCTGCGGCGGCTCGCCCATGGCCAGCACGCCCCGGTGCATGGGGAAGCCGGCGATGCTGTCCAGCACCTCCTGGCTGCAACTGTAGACGTGGGTCTTGGCCGGCAGTTGCTTCAGCAGCGGCGTCAGCCGCTCCACCCGCTTCTCGGCCAGCAGCACCGAGGCCACCGGATAGCGCCCGGCGGTGATCAGCTTCTGCAGCACCACCTCGCCCTCGGCGATGAAGCCGCGGCCCAGGCTCACGAGGTCGCGCTCGCGCAGGTCGCGATAGGGCTCGACCCGCGGGTCGTCGGAAGCTTCGATATGAATCAAACGCACGGCGGGGGCCGGACTTGGAACTGGATGACGGTGAGACCGTCATCATCCGCCCATTTCGCCCAAGATGCGACCCCTGATCACGCCATCGGGACCGAAACCAGCCTCAGCGCCAACCGTAATTGAAGCTGACGCTGATGCGGGCTTCCTTGGCGGCGTTGGCCGGCACCTCGTGGCGCAGCCAGCTTTCCCACAGGAACACCGTACCCGGCGCCGGCGTCAGGTAGACGAAGCTGCGGGCGTCCTCGTCGGCGTCCGCCCGGCGCGGCGGCGCGGCCATCATCAGCGGCAGGCGCGGGTCCTCCAGCCGTAGCGCGCTGGAGCCCGGCGGGGTGCGCACATAGACCGTGCCCGAGATCACGCTGTGCGGATGGATATGGCCGCTGTGCGAGGCGCCGGGCTTGAGCACATTGACCCACAGGCTGTCGAGCTTCAGCCGCCGGCCGCCGAGGTCGTAGGACAACTCCTCGACATAGGCGGCCACGTGCCGGTCGAGCTTGCGCTTCAGCTCGGCGAACACGCTGGCGCGCTGCGGCAGGTCGGTCAGGGAGGCGTAGGAGGTGTAGCCGCCATAGCCGTTGGCCTTGCACCAGGCCCGCCCGGCGCGGTCCTCCTCGGCCAGCATCGCGCAGGCGTCCTCGACCTCGGCGTTGAACGCCTCGAAGCCGCGGTCCTGCGCCAGGCTGCCTTCGTAGACCCGCGTCGGAAACAGCGTCCGCAGCGTCATGACCGTCTCCCGCTCATCCCCACACGATATGAGGATGAGCGGCTATAGCGGCGCCGGCGGGTTTTGGAAGCCCGCCCCGATGACCTAGGCAGCCTTAGTGGCGTTCCGAGTTGGTGGCGTCGCGGGCGGCCTTGAACTCGGCCGCAGGCTTCCACTGCGGCCAGACGTCGGAGTCGGCCAGGCCGCGGCCGAGCTTGTAGACCAGACCCACGTCGATGGCCGCGCCGCGCAGGTCCCAGTTCGGGCTCCATTCGTCGGCGGGCTGGTGATAGCGGTGCGCGACGTAGTCGGCCGCCAGGGCCTCGCCCTTGGCCTTGCCGCCGTCATACAGGTCCATGCCCGACTCGATCGAGATCGCCGGCACGCCCTCCTTGGCGAAGGAGAAGTGGTCGGAGCGGTAGAAGTGGCCCTTCTCCGGCTCCTGGTCGGGGCTGAAGTAGCGGCCCTCGGCCTTGGCGGTCGCCTCCAGGCGATCCTCCAGATCGACCTTGCCGCCGCCCGAGATCGAGATGTCGTGGGCCGGGCCGTTGGGCGACAGCGCGTCCATGTTCAGGTCCGCCACCGTCAGCGCCGCCGGATAGAGCGGATGGGTGGCGTAGTATTCCGAGCCCAGCAGGCCCTTTTCCTCGGCGGTCACGGCCAGGAACAGCACCGAGCGCTCGGTACGCGGGGCATGGGCGTAGACCCGGGCCAGTTCCAGCAGGGCGGCGATGCCGGTCGCGTTGTCCACCGCGCCGTTGTAGATGCGGTCGCCCTTGGCGTCGGGCGCGCCCACGCCCAGGTGATCCCAGTGGGCGCTGTAGACCACCGTCTCGTTCGGGCGGGTCTTGCCCACCAGGCGGCCGACCACGTTGTGGCTGACGATCTGACTGTGATCCACGGCGTAGTCGGCCGAGAAGCTGGCGCCCTTCAGCTCGACCGGATGGAAGTCCTTGCTCTGGGCCGCGTGCTTGGCGGCCTCGAAGTCCAGGCCGGCCTTCTTGAACAGGTCCACCGTCACGTCGCGCTGAATCCAGCCCTGCAGCAGGGCGTGGGCCTTGGTCGGGTCGGCGCGGACGATGTCGAACTGGGCGTTGCCGTTGGAGTTCCTCACCGTGGCCCAGCCATAGGCCGCCGGCGCGGTCTCGTGCACGATCAGCATGCCCAGGGCGCCCTGGCGCGCGGCCTCCTCGTACTTGTAGGTCCAGCGGCCGTAATAGGTCATGGCCTTGCCGCCGAAGCAGCCGGCGCCGGTGGTGACCTGGGGCGCCTCGAAGTCGGGGTCGTTGATCAGCACCACGGCGATCTTGCCCTTCAGGTCCACGCCCTTGAAGTCGTCCCAGCCGCACTCGGGCGCCTTGACGCCATAGCCGACGAACACCAGCGGCGCGTTCTTGATCGCCACGTGGTCGACCGGCAGCAGGGTCTGCACCACCGCCTGCTCGCCCTGGGCAAGGGCCTGGGTCTGGCCGCCGGCGCTCAGCGACATCTGCACCGGCCCCTTCACCTCGAAGCGGGCCAGCGGCACGTCCTGGAACCAGCTCCCGTTCGGATTGCCGGGCTGAAGGCCCGCGGCGGCCATCTGCTTGGAGATGTAGTCGATCGACTTGACCTCGCCCGCCGTGGCCGGGCCGCGGCCCTCGAAGGCGTCGGAGCTCAGCACCCGCACGTGCTCGGACAGCTTGGCCGGATCGATCGGCGTGGACGGCAGGGCCTGAGCCCACCCGCACGATGCGCCTCCGGCAAGGCCGATGAGGGCGGTAGCAGCGAGCAAGGCGGTCTTCATGGCGGCGTCCCGAGACAGATCGATGACAACCGCCATAGGCGCGCACCGGCCGCCCGGCAAGGCCGCGCCTGCAAAATCGTATAAGGTTTCCTCCAGCGCCGCTTTCGGGTGACGGAGGAGCCTCAGAAAACTCCGGGGATCAGCCGCCAGCGCACGCGAGCGGCGTAGGCCGCATAGGCCGGGTCCTGCAGCAGCAGCCGCTCCTCGGCCAAAAGGCGGATCACCTGGCCGACATAGCTGAGGAAGTAGAGGCAGAAGTTCCAGGCGTTGGGCGACATCAGCAGGAAGCCGACGTGCACGCACAGATAGCCGAAATACATCGGGTGCCGCACGAAGCGGTATGGCCCCTGGACCTTCACCCCGCGGTTGGCCGGGATGATGCCGAAGCTGCGGCGCAGGATCAGCTTGGCCGACAGCTGGATGAACATGCCGCCAAGCAACAGCACGAAGCCGACCTGGTCCGGCACCAGCGGGTGACCGCCGCCCGGACGCACCAGCAGCGGCGCCGCCGTGGCGAAGAAGGCGAACATCCATTCCGACGGCCGGGCCGACATGGAGTCGGATTTGCGCCGGATCATCAGCAGGGCCAGGACCAGCCCTTCGGAAAACAGGACCATGCCGTTGTACCAGCGGCCCTGATGCAAAATCGGTCCGATATTGATGATCGCCAGATGCACGAAGAGGACCGTCAAGGTCACCCGTTCGGCGATGTCCAGCATCGCCATGGCCAGTCCGCTCGAAGGACGTTCCGTCGCCGGACGCTCCAGCGCTAGTTCAGCCATTCTGACGCCTCGTCGAAGCACACGACACGCTGTCGCGCCGATCGAGACATTCCTGCCACTTCGAGGCTTATGACCGGTTAATTTTCGAGCGCCCGCGACAGCATCTCCGGCACATTTTGTCGCACAAATCGACGCGACATTACCCAACCAAGCTCAGCAGCTTATCAAATGACAGTAATTATGCGGCCATAAGCTATACAATACGCAAATTGCCGACCGCAAATTCGACCACATAGCGCACAATATATTTCACCGTGAAATCGATCGAAAGGCGAATGCAACGCCTGAACATCAGTATTTCACGCTAGAAATGAAACAGCGCCCATGGCGGGCGGGCGCTTAACCAGAAAACACTTTCCCGCCGCCTCCCGGCGCCTCGCCCGGCAAACGCCAGGGTTGTGACCGCGCCAGAGCTTAGCTGTGAAGTTGCTTTGCGCGCCCCGCGCCTCGCCTCAAAGCCCGGTTTCGATCACCATGCCGTCATAGGCGGGCACGACCCCCTCGGGCAGGCTCGCCGCCAGCACGGCGTAGTCGAGGTCGTGATGCATGTTGGTGAGCACGCCGCGCGCGGGCTTCAGGGCCTCGATCCAGCCCAGCGCCATGTCCAGATGGGCGTGGGTGGGATGGGGCCGGTAGCGCAGGGCGTCGATCACCAGCACCTCGACCCCCTCGAGCGCCGCCATCGCCTCGGGCGGCAGGCCCACCACGTCGCTGCAATAGCCGAGCGGACCGATGCGGTAGCCTACCGAGCGCACCCCGCCGTGATCCTGGTCAAAGGTCAGGATCGGAATTGCGCCGCTGGGCCCGTCCACCTCCCAGGCGTGGCCGTGCGGCGGCAGGTCCCGCGCCTCGCAGATGGCCGGATAGCCGGTGCGGCTCTCGAAGATGTAGTCGAAGCGCGACAGCAGCGTCTGGCGCGTGGCCACGTCCATGAAGCAGGGCGTCTTGCGCCGGCTGGTGAGGAAGAACACCCGCAGGTCGTCGATGCCGTGGGTCTGGTCGGCGTGGTCGTGGGTGTAGAGCACCGCGTCCAGCCGGGTCACGCCGGCGGCGGCGGTCTGGTAGCGCAGGTCCGGCGAGGTATCGACCATCAGGGTCGTGTCGAGGTCGGGGCTGCGCTCGTCCTTGCGCCGCACCGCCAGCGAACAGCGCGAGCGGCGGTTGCGCGGCTCGTTGGGGTCGCAGGCGCCCCAGTCGCCGTCGGCCCGCGGCACCCCGCCCGAGGAGCCGCAGCCCAGGATGGTGAATTCCAGCCGCGGGCTCAAAGGGCCACGCCGGCAAGGCGCTCGACTGGCGCGCTTTCAACTGGCGCGTCCAGACCGGCCGGGCGCGGAATGCGGTCGAACAGGTCGAAGAAGGCGTCGGCGGTGCGGGCCTCGGCCTCCAGCAAGGTCCAGCCGCGGATGTCGGCCAGCTTGGCCAGCACGTGGGGTAGAAACGCCGGCTCGTTGCGCCGGCCGCGCATGGGCACAGGGGCCAGGTAGGGGCAGTCGGTCTCGACGATGATGCGGTCCGCGGGCATCTCGGCGATCACCGCGCGCACGTCCTCGGCCGCCTTGAAGGTGGCGATGCCGGAGACCGAGAACCACGCCCCCAGCGCCGCCGCCCGCCGCGCCAATTCCGCCCCGCTGGTGTAGCAGTGCATCAAGAGCTTGAACGGCTGGCGGGCGTGGGCGTCCTCCAGCATCGAGGCCATGTCGTCGTCCGCCTCGCGGGTGTGCACCACCAGCGGCAGGCCGGTGGCCTGGGCGGCGGCGATGTGGGCCGAGAACACCGCGCGCTGCTGCTCGCGCGGGCTGAGATCGTAATGGTAGTCGAGCCCGGTCTCGCCGATGCCAACCATGCGCGCGGGCGCCGCCAGCTCGACCAGGCGCTTGGCGGTCAAGCCCACATAGTCCTTGGCCTCGTGCGGGTGCACGCCGACCGTGGCCCAGATATCGTCATTGGCCTCGGCGATGGCGGTGATGGCGCCGAGCGAGCTCAGCTTGTCGCAAATGGTCAGCATCAGGCCGACGCCGGCCAGGCGCGCCCGGGCGATCACCGCCTCGCGGTCCTCGTCGAACTGGTGGGCGTGCAGGTTGACGTGACTGTCGATCAGCATGGTTCGGTCAATATAGGGGCGCAGGTTGACGTGACTGTCGATCAGCATGGTTCGGTCAATATAGGGGCGGCGGCGCGTGGGCGCGGGCGACGGCGCTGAGATCGGCCAGCACGGTCCAGAAAGCGTCGGCGCGATCGAGGTTCAATCCCTCCACCTCGCCCGGCAGGTCGGTGATGCGGCTCCAGGCCCCGGACCAGGCGGCGGCCGAGCGCGCCGGCAAGCCCGGCGCCGCGGCGGCGCGCTGCAACCGGTCGGCCAACCGCTCCAGCACCAGGGAGAAGCGCGCCATGCCCTCCCCGCCGCGGAAGCCGTCGACCAGCCGCTGGGCCAGGAGGCGGTCGATCTCGGGCAGGCGGCCCAGCAACTGCTCGGCCTCATCGTCCAGAACCAGGGCGTCGGAAGCGGCGAGCGTCAGCACTCGCCCCGGCGCGCCGTGGGACATGGCCGCCAGCCGCTCGGCCTCGTTATCGCCCGCCTCGCAGTGCGTGCGGGCGAACTCGGCCAGGGCGTCCTCGGGCCAGGTGGCGAAGGCCAGCCGCCGGCAGCGCGAGCGGATGGTCGGCAGCAGCCGCCCCGGCGCGTGGCTGACCAGGAACAGCACCCCGCGGCCCGAGGGCTCCTCCAAGGTCTTCAGCACCGCGTTGGCGGCGTTGACGTTGAGGTCGTCAGCGGCGTCGATGATCGCCGCGCGGAACGGCGCGATGGCCGGGGCCTTGGCGAAGAACTCGGGCAGGCGGCGCGCCTCGTCCACCGGGATATTCCTGCGCGCCGGGCCGCCCTCGACCTCGCGCTGCAGCACGATCAGGTCGGGGTGCGACTGGGCCGCGATCATGCGGCTGACCGTATCTTCGGGCGATGAGCCCAGCGGGCCGAAGCGCGGATCGGCCTTGGCCCCCAGCAGCCGGCGCACGGCGCGATAGGCGAAGCTGGCCTTGCCCACGCCCTCCGCCCCGGTCAGCAGCCAGGCGTGGTGCAGCCGGCCGCGCGCCAGGGCCGACTCGAACGCCTCCGCCGGGGCCTCGATCCGGTCCAGTCGATAGCTGTTGCGCGGGTGCGGCGGGCCCTCGGCCGCCCCGGCGCGCGCGGTGTCGGCCCGGCTCATGCCGCCTCCAGCGCCAGCCGCGCGCAGACCTGGCGCCAGATCGCCTCGGCCACCGCGTCGGGCGGCTCGGTGGCGTCGATCACCGCGCAGCGCGCGGGCTCGGCCTCGGCGATGGCCAGGAAGGCGTCGCGCAGGCGGGTGTGGAAGGCCAGGCCCTTGTCCTCGAACCGGGTCTCGTTCCCGCCGCGGCCATGGGCGCGGCTCAGGCCCAGCTCCACCGGCACGTCGAGGATGAAGGTCAGGTCGGGCCGGTCCTCGCCCACCACGGTGCGCTCCAGATCGGCGATCAGGGCCGTATTGGCCCCGCCGGCGGCGCCCTGGTAGGCGCGGGTGGAATCGGCGAAGCGGTCGCTCAGCACCCAGGCCCCGCGCGCCAGCGCCGGCCGGATCAGCCGCTGCAGGTGATCCTCGCGCGCGGCGTATAGGATCAGGGTCTCGGACGTCGGCGACCAGCGGTCGACCGCGCCCTTCACCAGCAGGTCGCGCAGCAGTTCCGCCCCCGGCGAGCCGCCCGGCTCGCGCGTGGTCACGACCTCGCGCGAATGGGCGGGCGCACCCTTGCTCAGGCGCTCGGCCAGGCGGCGGATCTGGGTGGTCTTGCCCGCCCCCTCCCCGCCTTCGAAAGTGATGAACCGTCCGCGTGTCACCGTCCGTCCTTCGCCCCACAGCGGGCCGAAGGCAAGAGGCGAACTGACCGCGCCTCGGCTGGGAGGCCCCGCGCCTACTGCGGCGGCTGGCCGGTCGACGGGATGGTCGACTGGGAGACGGCGAAGCTCCCCGAGGCGTCCTCGGCCAGCACGCCCTCGGTTGGAGCCGATGCGGGAGACTGTGCGAGCGTCGATGCGCCCGACGCTGGCGGCGTGGCTGGCGGCGGCCCGGCCTCGGCCAAGGCGGCGGCGCGGCGGCCATAGGCCGGCGCCGGCCCCAGATAGCGCACCCGCACCCGCGCCGTGCCCCGGCCGACATAGCCCAGCTGCTCGGCCGCCCCGCGCGTCAGGTCGATCAGCCGCCCGGCCACGAACGGCCCGCGATCGTTCAGCCGCACGGTGATCTTACGGCCGTTGTCGAGGTTGGTGACCTCGAGATAGCTCGGGATCGGCAAGGTGGTGTGGGCGGCGGTGGCCAGGCGGGCGTCGAACACCTCGCCGTCCGAGGTGGTGCGGTTGTGCGACTCGTAGCTGTACCAGGACGCGATCCCCACCACGTCGTAGTTGGGCTGGCTCTCCGGCGTGTACCAGCGGCCGCGGATCTCGTAGGGCCGATTATAGGCCGGAACCCGCGCGCCATTGGCGCTGACGATAGGACCCGCCGGACCGGGACGCGGACCGCTGGCGCAGGCCGCCAGCCCGCTCAGCGCCACGCCCGCAAGCGCCAAACGCACCTGACGCCAGCCCAGCCACAGCCAAGAGCCCTGCATCGCCAAACCTCTGCACACCACAGGCGCGGGGTTCGGCCGCGCGCGAACTAGGGGGCAGCGTGAGGGAGAAGACTGAAAACAAGGTTAGCGGGGGTACGACATGCACCGCCTGCAAAATCTCCTATTTATTGCAACAAAGGCGCCCACAACCTTCAATGGCGCGTCGAAACAGGGCCTCGGGCTGGACAGCGCGTGTAACGTCAGGACGCACCTGAAGCGGGCCCCCGCGGAGCAGCGAAGATCGAGACTTAATAGTCTCCTTTCCGAATAACTTCCCACTGCATCTCGGCAAGACGCAACCGCCCGAAAATCTGTTTCTATTGTAAAATCAATACCATGCGCCGGGATATGGCGGATGGGGTGGGATTCGAACCCACGGTGGGCGCGAACCCACGGCGGTTTTCAAGACCGCTGCCTTAAACCACTCGGCCACCCATCCCCGCGCGGCCCCGGTCCGGGGCGCTGCGACCGCCGCTCATAACAGGGGTGCGGCGTGGAGGCGAGAGACGCTTCCCGTCGCACCCTGCCTCCCTCCCCTGGCGTCGCCCCCTCGCGCGCCCTCCGCCGCGCGGCCCCGCCCCGCGCTCGCGTCCTATCTTGCTCGCGCCGGTGAAACGCCTCCGCTAACCTGGCGTACTAGGCGCAGGGGCCGCCAAGGGAGAGCCGCGCATGAGCGACAGCCGTTTCGAGTTCGACAGCCCAGCTGGGTATCGGCTGCAAGGCCGGCTGGAATCGCCCCAGACCACCCCGCGCGGCTGGGCGGTGCTGGCCCACTGCTTCACCTGCGGCAAGGACGCCCTGGCCGCCGCGCGCGTGGCCCAGGCCCTGGCGCGGGCCGGCATCGGCGTGCTGCGCTTCGACTTCGCCGGCCTCGGCCAGAGCGAAGGCCATTTCGCCGAGAGCTTCGCCGCCGACAGGCGCGATCTGATCGCCGCGGCCGAGGCGATGAGCCGGGCCGGGATGGAGCCCTCGCTGCTGGTCGGCCACAGCCTCGGCGGCATGGCGGCGCTGTCGGTCGCTTCCGAGATCGCCTCGGTGCGGGCGGTGGCCACCATCGGCGCCCCGGCCGAGGTCGCCCACATCCTGCACCAGTTCGCCCCCGCCAGCCTGGCCGAGATCGAGAGCAAGGGCGAGGCCGAGGTGACGCTGGGCGGACGTCCCTTCACCATCCGCAAGAGCTTCATCGAGGACGCCCGCGCCCACGATGTGCTGGCCCAGGTGAAGACCCTGCGCGTGCCGCTCATGATCCTGCATTCGCCGGTCGACGACGTGGTGGGGATCGACAATGCGGGGCGCATCTTCGCCGCCGCGCACCATCCCAAGAGCTTCGTCTCGCTGGACGACGCCGACCACCTGCTGCGCCGCCGCGCCGACGCCGACTATGCCGCCGGCATGATCGCCAGCTGGGCGGCCCGCTACCTGCCGACCCTGGTGCCCGACCTGGAGCAAGAACCCGACACCAAGGGCGTACTGGCCACCGAGACCGGCGCCGGCAAGTTCCAGGTTGAGATCCGCACCGGCCGCTCGCGCTTCCTCGCCGACGAACCGGAGAGCATCGGCGGCCTGGGCTCGGGCCCTTCGCCCTACGACCTGCTGTGCGCGGCCCTGGCGGCCTGCACCTGCATGACCGTGCGCATGTACGCCGAGCGCAAGGAATGGCCGCTGCAACGCATCTCGACCCATGTCGAGCACGAGAAGCTCAAGGACGTCGAGCCGGCCGATCGCTTCACCCGCCTGGTCACCCTGGAGGGGCCGCTGGACGACACCCAGCGCCAGCGCATGTTGGAGATCGCCGACCGCTGCCCTGTCGACCTGACCCTGGTGCGCGGCTCGACGGTGGAGACCCGCCTGACGCCGGCCTGAAGCAGCCAGGGGTGGTTAGGGCAGCCGCCCCTCGGTCTTCAGCCGCTCCACGAAGCCGTCGAACGCCGTGTAGGTGGCGTTGGCCAGGGCGGCGCCGACGCTCACCCGGCGCACGCCCACCCTGGCCATGTCGTCCACCGACAGGCCGGTGGCGGTGAGGTTGGCGTTGACCGGCTTGTCGACCGCCGCCACCACCTTGGCGATGGCGTCCAGGTCGGTCAGGCCGGGGGCGTAGAGGCAGTCCGCGCCGGCCTCGCCATAGGCCTTCAGCCGCGCGATCACCTCATCGAGGCTGAGCCTGGGGGTCAGATAGGCCTCGCAGCGGCCGATCAGCATCACGTCCTGGCCGGAACGGTCGATGGCCGAGCGCGCCGCGCGCAGCCGCTGGACCGCGACCGCGACCGGATAGAAGCCGTGGCCGTCGCGATCCTCGATCGACAGCCCGGCCACGCCGGTTTCGATGCAGCGCGCCACATTGGCCGCCACGCCCTCGGCGCTGTCGGCGAAGCCGGCTCCGAAATCGGCGTTGATCGGCAGCTCGGTGACGCCAACCAGGAAGCGCAGGTGGTCCAGCACCTCGTCGACGCTCATCTCGCCGTCGTCCTTGCCCAGCGCCCAGGCGGCGCCGGCGCTGGTGGAGGCCAGGGCCTTGAAGCCGGCCTTGGCCAGGCGGACGGCGCTGCCGCCGTCCCAGGGGTTGGGGATGGCGAAACAGCCGGAGCGATGCAGGGCGCGGAAAGCGGCGCGGCGCTCAGTGATGGACGGCATGACGGCTCCTGGAGCACGGCGGCGGGCGCTATCGATCAAACCCCCTGCCCGCGCTTTCGGCAACCGCGTAGCCGACGCCGACGAGGCCGCCGCGGATCGTGCGCCTTGGTCGCGAGCCTGGGTCAGGAGCCTGGGTCAGGAGCCTGGGTCAGGAGCCTGGGTCAGGAGCTTGGGTCAGGAGCTTGGGTCAGGAGCTTGGGTCAGGAGCTTGGGTCAGGAGCTTGGGTCAGGAGCTTGGGTCAGGAGCTTGGGAAACCCTTGAGCGAAATCCCCCATCCGGCTACCTGTTGGGGCATAAGGGGACAGGCGGCGCGAGCAAAGGGGCCATGTCCGAGCCAAGTCAGCAAACAGAGCGGCTGAGCTTTCGCCAGACCCCGGCGGGCGGTCTGGTCGACGCCATTGAGCGATTGGCCAGCGCCGCCGCCATCGAAGACGTCGTCGAGACCATTCGCGCCACTGCCCGCCGCCTGATCGGCTCGGACGGGATCACCGTGATCCTGCGCGAGGGCGACATCTGCCATTACGTCGAGGAAGACGCGCTCAGCCCGCTGTGGAAGGGCGGCCGCTTTCCCATCACCTCATGCGTCAGCGGCTGGGCCATGCTCAACCGCCAGATCGCGGTGATCCCCGACATCGCCCAGGACGAACGGGTGCCGTACCACCTGTACCGCGAGACCTTCGTGCGCAGCATGGCCATGGCGCCGGTGCGCTCCGACGATCCCATCGGGGCCATCGGCGCCTATTGGGGCCAGGTCTACCAGCCCTCACGCGAAGAGATCGACACCCTGGAGACCCTGGCCCGCGCGGCCGCGACGGCGATCGAGAACGTGCGGCTGATCTCGGCCCTGTCGCGCGCGGTGGCCGAGGCGGAACTGGCCCGCGACGAGCTGCGCCACCGGGTGAAGAACGCCTATACCGCCGCCCAGGCCCTGGCGAACCTGACGCTGCCCGGCGACCAGGCGCGGGCGCTGACGACGCGGTTGGCGGCGCTGGCGCGGGCCCATGAACTGCTCGACCTGAAGCTGGCGCGCGAGGCCTCGATCACCCTGCAGGAACTGGTGGAGGCCGAGCTCGAGCCCTACCAGCTCGATGCGCCCGGCCGCTTCGTCCTGGCCGGCCCGCGGATCATCCTGGCCAGCGCCGAGGCGATCACGCTGGGCCTGGCCCTGAACGAGCTGGCCACCAACGCCTTGAAGTACGGGGCCCTGTCCATCCTGGGCGGGCGGCTGGAGGTGCGCTGGCGCGTCGAGGGCGACCACATCGTGGTGGAGTGGGCCGAGACCGACGGCCCCGAGGTGCGGGCCATGGCGCTGGAGAGCTTCGGCTCGCGGCTGCTGCGACGCCTGGTCGAGGGGCAGCTCCGCGGCAGCCTGACCCGGCGGCTGGACCGGCGCGGCGTCACCTGCGTGATCGAATTCCCCGCGGGCATGGCTTCGGAGCTTCGTTCGATCTCGGATTAAAGAGCCGCCGGCATTCCCTGCGTCCTTCGAGACGCCCTTTCAGGGCTCCTCAGGATGACGCATGTGGGTGTTGGTTTTCTTCCCCATGCTGAGGAGCGGCGAAGCCGCGTCTCGAAGCACGCAGGCTCCGTCAGCCCCTAATCCTGGCCGACCGCCCGCTCCCATCCGTCCGCCTCGGCCGCATCCAGCACCCGCTCCAGGGTGGCGAACAGGGCCGCGGCGTCGATCGGCTTGGCGACGTGGCCGTCCATGCCGCAGCGGACGTATTCGTCGATCTGGTGGGTCATGGCGTTGGCGGTCAGGGCGATGATCGGCGTGCGCGGCCGGTGCAGCCGCACCTCGGCGGCGCGGATGGCGCGCGTCGCCGCCAGCCCGTCCATCTCGGGCATGTGCATGTCCATCAGCACCAGGTCCCAGGGCTCGCGCTCCCAGGCCTCGACCGCCTCGCGGCCGTTTTCGACGATCACCGGCTCGATGCCCGCCTGGTGCAGCAGGGCCTTGAGCACCAGCTGGTTCACGGAGTTGTCCTCGGCCGCCAGCACCCGCAGCGGCGGGAACTCAGACGCCGCCATGGCCGCCTGGCCGCCCACCTCGCCGAGGCTGCCGGGCTCGCCCACCCGCTCCAGCTCCAGCCGCAGCCGGAACACCGAGCCCTGTCCCGGCGCGGTCTCGACGTCGATGTCGCCGCCCATCATCCGCGCCAGCTCCTGGCAGATGGCCAGGCCCAGCCCGGTGCCGCCGAAGCGCCGCGTGGTCGAGGCGTCGGCCTGGGAAAACTTGCTGAACAGCTGCTTCACCTGGTCGGGCGACATGCCGATGCCGCTGTCGGCGACCCGGAAGCAGAGATGGCCGTCCTCGCGCGTCACCCGCACCGCGACCGAGCCGGCCTCGGTGAACTTCAGGGCGTTGGAGATCAGGTTGTAGAGGATCTGGCGCAGCCGCGTGGGATCGCCGCGATAGACGCCGCGCGCCTCGGCCCCGACGGTGAAGATGAACGACAGGCCCTTGCGGTTGGCCAGGTCGGTGAAGGCCGAGTGCGCCCCCTTCACCACCTCGCCCAGGTCGAAGTCGATGACCTCCAGCTCCAGCTTGCCGGCCTCGATCTTCGACAGGTCCAGCACGTCGTTCAGAATCGCCAGCAGCACCGCGCCCGATTCCCGGATCACGCCCAGGCGCTCGCGCTGCACCGGCGACAGGTCGTCGGCCATCATGGCGTGGGCCATGCCCAGCACACCGTTCAGCGGCGTGCGGATCTCGTGGCTCATGGTGGCGAGGAAGGCGCTCTTGGTGCGGCTGGCGGCTTGGGCCTCCTCGACGGCGGCCGCCAGGGCCGCGGCCGTGGCGCGCTCCTCCGTCATGTCTTCGGACAGCACCACAATCAGGCGTGAGCCGTCGGGATTGCGCAGCAGCACCTTGTGGGTGCTCAGCTCCCGCACGCCGTGCCGGGCCCCGACCCGTTCGGAGTCGATCTTGATCGGACCACCCGAGGCGATCAGCTCCTGGTCGGCGGCGACGAAGCTGTCCGCCTCCTGAGGCGAGAATATCTCGTGATCGGTCTTGTCGATCATGCTCTCGCGGGCGCGCCCCAGGATCAGCTCGGCCGCACGGTTGATCACGCGATAGCGCCCGCTGTCGGCGTCCTTGACCACCAGCATGGCCGGGGTGTTCTCCACCACCGCATCCAGGAACGCCTTGTCGGCCAGGGCCTGGCTCTCGCGTTGGCTCAGCTCGACCGTAGCCTGCTGCTCGGCCATGTGCGCCCGATTGGCCAGCCGCCAGACCTGCAGGCTGCACAGCACGATCATCACCGCGCCGGGGAGCAGCCCCAGCACGGCGCGGTCGGGCGCCTTGGCGGCCAGCGCCATCAGGGGCGCGCCGAGGGCGTAGATGAAGAAGGGCCCCGCGGTGGCCAGGAAGCCGGCCCGGCTGCGGGTGCAGGACTGCAGGGTGGTGAGGATGCCCCCGGCCAGCAGGAACGCCCCGCAGACCAGGCCGAAATCGCCCATGTAGACGTATAGCGCCGGCGTCAGCACGCCGAACACCGCGGCGCTCAGCGCCTGGAGCGTCAACGTCGCCACGCGCCGCCAGCCGTACAGCCGGCCGCCGGATATGGACCCGACGATCCATTCCAGCAGCTGGGTCGTCAGATAGGCGGCCGCCCAGATCGCCGATACGACGGGCCCCAGAACTGCGCCGTAGAAGACGATGATCAGCGCGCCCATGCCGACCCGGAAGGTGAACTGCTTGCGGCGGGCGGCCACGACCGTGGCGAGATCGGCGTCGTGTTCCGGATGCTCGTTACTACGCACCGTCAAATCGCATCTCCCTGGCGGCGAAATTAGGCGGGAAGGCATAAGAGCGCTTTAACGCGCGTGATCGGTTCGGCGCGCGTCTCCACGCGGCCTGCGCGCGTTGCGATAGCGCTTAAACCATCCTCAACCCCTGGATTGGTAAGGACACTGCAGCCAAGCCGCCTGCAATCAGGAGCCAACCTGATGCGGGCCTCAAAAGAGCACGGGGAAACAGGTTGGGGACAGGGTCAGCCGATGGGGCGGTCGCGGGGGATCAGACCGGCGACAGCGACCAGGCGCAGATGGCGCGCTTCGTGGAGCGCCTCCCCATCGGAGCCGTGCACGTCCAGGATGGGCGGTTGACGATGAACGCCGCCGCCGAGCGCCTGATCGGCTATCCACGCCATCGCATCGTCACGCTGGAGGACTGGTTCGCCACCCTGTACGGCGACGCCGCCGGCACCCTGCAGGCCAAGTACGAGGCGCAGCGGGCGGAACGCTTCTCACGCACCACCCGCGGCAAGATCCGCCGCGGCGACGGCGAGGAGCGGCTGCTGGAGTTTCGCGCCTGCACCGACACCGGCGGCGAGACCTGGATCTTCGACGACATCACCGAGCGCGCGGCCTTCGACCAGGGGCTGATCGAGGCGAAACAGGCCGCCGAGGCGGCCAACCGCGCCAAGTCGGAATTCCTGGCCAATATGAGCCACGAGCTGCGCACCCCGCTCAACGGCGTGCTGACCATGGCCCAGCTCATGGCCCGCGGCGATCTCGAGGCCAGCGAGCGCGAGAAGCTCGACATCATCCGCGCCTCGGGCCAGGAGCTGCTGCACGTCATCAACGACATCCTCGACTTCTCCAAGATCGAGGCCGGCAAGCTCGAGCTCGAAAGCATCGCCTTCGACCCGACCAAGGTGCTGGAAGCCATGCTGGCCGGCTTCGCCGCCGTGGCCGAGCGCCAGCAGATCGAGCTGCACCTGGAGGTGGCGCCCAATGCGCGGGGGCTGCGGCTGGGGGACCCGTCGCGCCTGCGCCAGATCGTCAACAACTATGTCTCCAACGCGCTGAAGTTCACCGCCGAGGGCAGCGTGCGCATCCGCATCGCCGGCGACGGCGTGGACGGGCGCGAGGGGCTGGTCATCGCCGTGCGCGACACCGGCGTCGGCGTTCCGTCGGCCAAGATGCCCCTGCTGTTCCAGAAGTTCTCCCAGGTCGACGCCTCCACCACCCGCCAGTTCGGCGGCACGGGCCTGGGCCTGGCCATCTGCCGCGAGCTGGCTGCGCTGATGGGCGGCCGGGTGTGGGCGCAAAGCGCCGCCGGGATGGGCTCCACCTTCTACGCCGCCCTGGCGCTGCCCTATGCCGGCGAGGCGGTGCAGGCCGAGGCCCACGACGACGTGTTCGACGACTTCGCCGCCATGGACGAGACCGGCGATGAACCCGCGCCGCCGCTGCGGATCCTGGCGGCCGAGGACAACCGCACCAACCAGGTGGTGCTGTCCACCATCATGGAGGTGTTCGGCTTCAACCTGACCCTGGTCGAGAACGGGCGCGAGGCGGTGGAGGCCTGGAGCCGCGGCGGCTTCGACCTGGTGCTGATGGATGTTCAGATGCCGGAGATGGACGGGGTCACCGCCACCCGCCTGATCCGCAAGGCCGAGCTGCGCTCGAACCTGCCGCGCACCCCCATCATCGCCCTGTCGGCCAACGCCTTCAGTCACCAGATCAGCGAGTACACCGCCGCGGGCATGGACGCCCACGTGGCCAAGCCGATCGAGCTGGCGACGCTGCAGGCGGTGATCGAGCGGGTGCTGTCCGAAGACGAGCCGGAGCGGCTGTCCGCCTGAATGCGCTTAGCGGAGTGCGCTTATTTGGGTGCGCTTAGCTGAGCGCGCCTACCAGAAGCGGCGCAGCTTCACCGTGACGGTCTGGGGCGCCGCGGTATGCACGAACGACGCCTTGGAGAAGCTCGGTCCCTTCAAGCCAATCGGCGGCGAACGGGAGAAGCCGACTTCCTCGACCGGAATGCCCAGCAGGTTGCGGTCGACGTGACCGTCGTCGTTGCGGTCGTGATAGGCCTGGATGGCGTATTCGCCCTCGGGCACCGAAGGCACCACCACGCTGACCTCGCCGCGCTGCGCCTTCACCGCCGAAGTGATATCGCACGAAGATGTGAGGAAGGTATCCTGGCGGCACAACTCCAGACGAACCATGCCCTTGTCATCGACGACGCCTTCGACAACGACCGTGACATCCTGGCTAGAGGCGGTTATCGCCGGCCCCGATTGAATGGCGGCCGCCAGAATGATTGCGATCAACATGGCGTTTCCTCCTGACGACTTGGCGGCAACCTAGGTCAGGACGGACCGCAGGATTAGATAGGCTTGGAGCAATTCAGCCTTGACCAATGTTCGCCAATCCGGCGCTGCGACCGGCCCGCAGGAACCGGCGCCTGACGCAAAACCGTCGCTTGAACCAGGAGCCGATTCGGCCGTTTGCAAGGGCTGGAGGTGGCGCATGAACGTCCTGACCAGCCTACCCGTCCTCCGGCAGATCAAACCGTTCCTAGCCCGGGTGAGCCGGCTGCTTCGCGCAAGCGCGGCCAGCCGCCGCCGACGCAGCTACTACCGCCGGTTCCGAGGGCTGGCCGTCCGCTAGTCGGCGCCCTCCAAGATTTTCACTTGATCTGAAGCGGCGTCGCTTGCGACTTCGCTGAGCATACCCACGCCCAGCAGTCAGAGCCTCGTGTCTTTCGGGAAACATTTTCCGAGGCGCACGTTGGCTCCAAGACGACAACCCGTGGGCGAGATACTCCATAGCTTACAAGCTGAAGAACAGCAGCGTTCCGTTTCTCCATCCCTTCAGCTCCCCGGCCGCCCTTCGTCGGTTGCACAGTTGCAAAGCGGCCTCTATGGCGTCGCCGCGGGAGTAACGAGATGTTTGAAGCGACACCGGGGGCCTCCTGTCGGCCGGCCGGCGATGAGTTTGCGGGCCGCGCGCCATTCAATGCGCAAAACCAGGCTCCTTCCCTCGGCTTCGCAGACGCACGCCCCAAACCCGCACGTCCCAAACCCGCGCGGTGCGGCAATGCCCGGGCAGGGCGTTGGTCCCCGCCTTGAGCTCCACCGACCTTCGACTTCTTGTCGGCTGCACCATCATGGCGGCGGTCTGCATCACCGCCTGGCGCCTTGGCGATCGGCCCCAGCGCAGCATCGCTGTGGTCGTCGCCCTCTGCTGGGTGCTGACCACCGTCGCCGAATTCGCCACCGGCCGGCAGGCCGAGCCGGTGATGATGGGCGACGCGATCTTCGGCGTCGGGCTGCTGTGGTTCGTCTGGCGCTACAACACCGGTTGGCTGTGGATGATGATCGGTGTCGAGGCGGCGCTGTTCTTCCTGCATGCCGCCGTCTACCAGGCCGGGCGACCGCCCAACCCGTTCCAGGCCCTGGGCAACAACATCCTCGCCACCCTCGGCCTCGTGGTGCTGCTAACGGCGGTGCTGCGCGGCCATTTCGTCCGGCGGCGGCGCGAGCGGCTGGCGGCGTCCGCGAGCTAGGCCGGCCTTCAACGCGGCCCCGGCCTGGCGTACACAGGGAGGGTCTGCTGGAGGGTCCGCCATGCCCAAGCTTGCCTGCAGTTCCGCGCTTCCGCTTTTATCAGCGCTCGGCCTCATGGCCGCCGCCTCCGCGGCGACCGCGGCGCCCTCGCCGTTCGACGGCCGGTGGAACGTGGTCCTCTCGTGCCCCGCGACCACGGACGGCCGGGCCATGGCCTATGCCTACCAGTTCGCCGCCCAGGTGAAGGACGGCGTGCTGCATGGCGAGCGCGGAACCGCCGGCGAGCCGGGCTGGCTGCAACTCGACGGCCCCATCGCCGCCGACGGCTCGGCCGACCTGGTTGCGGAGGGCCGCACCAACATCCCCGGCTATGCGCTCTACAACGTCCAGAAGGGCACGCCCTACAAGCACGCGGTGAAGGCGCAGTTCCAGGCCGCCCACGGCTCGGGCAGCTGGACCACCGTGCGCACCTGCACCTTCGCCTTCGACAAGCCGTGAGCCGCACGCGCGCGCCGCTGCAGAACCGCGTCACGCCCTTCGGCCAGATCATCGCCACGCCGGCGCGCGGCCTGTTCATCGGCAATCGCGGCATCATCCACGATCCCGCCACCCGCACCCTGCTGGCACGACGCTGGAACAGTCCCGCCTGGCTGGTGTGCGTGTGCGACTGGAAGGGCCAGCGCCGGCAGGTCATGGGGCCGGGCAGCTGGACCGAGCTGTTCTTCCTGGACGAGGCCACGGCGCTGGCGGCCGGTCATCGCCCCTGCTTCGAGTGCCGCCGCGCCGACGCCGTCCGCTTTCGCGACGCCTGGGCGCGCGGGCGCGGCCTGGACCTGCCGCCCAAGGCCGGCGAGATCGACCGGGTGCTGCACGCCGAGCGCCTGGACGGCCGCGCCAAGCGCCGCCATGCCCTGCCCTCGGCCGCCTCGACGCTGCCCGACGGCGCCATGGTCGCCTTGGGCCAGCAGGCGTTCCTGATCGTGGACGACCACGCCCGGCCGTGGTCGCCATCAGGCTACGGCCCCGCCATCACGCCGTCACCAGAGCTTGAGCTCCTGACCCCGCCCTCGACGGTCGAAGCCCTGCGTCAGGGCTATCGCCCAACCCTGCATCCGAGCGCGACCAGCTAATCAATGGAGCGCTTCAGAACATATGCAGCGTCTAAGTGCTATTTTATACCTACATATATTTTCGCACGTCCCTAACCGCGCGACACCACCTCCTCAATACTGCGTATTGCTCAGTCGTATCGCAGCGTCTATTCCTCCCGCCGCGCGCTATCGACGGCGCCTGTGCATGTCCCGGCGCGCCTTGCTGCTGTGCGCCGCCTGATTGCGCGACCCGGCTTTTGCGCCTTCGAGCGCAGCCATCGTGCGCCGGACCGGGAGTCCGCCCCCATGAAGACCCTTTGCGCCCTGCTGGCCTCGCTGGCCCTGTTCCAGACCGGCGCCGCCCTCGCCCAGGAAGAAGCTCCGCCCTACGAGAACGGCCCAGTGTGGCAAGTCACCGGCATCGCCGTCCAGTACGGCCACATGCCCGAATACATGCAGTTCGTGGCCACCGGCTGGAAGCGGGAACAGGAGATACTCAAGGCCGACCACCGGATCCTGGACTACAAGGTTTTCCTGACCAGCAATCCCCGCAAGGGCGAGGCCGACGTGTTGCTGGCGGTGCTCTATCCCAACATGGCCGCTCTCGACACCACGCCTGCCGAAGAACAGGCGCTGATCCACAAGGCGTTCGGCTCGGTGCGCAGCGCCACCCAGGGCGCAGACCAGCGCGCCACCTTCCGCACGGTCCAGGACAGCGAACTGTTCCGCGAGGTCCATCTCAAATAGCGCGCTTGCGCCTCGCCACGCGGGCGGCGCCGGCTATACTTGGCGCCGCCTGCAACGTGACTCTGCAACGCGACCGGGACCTGCGCGGTGACGACATGGACGGCCGATCCTGACGCCACCCGACGCCTCGCGGCGACGCCCCAGGTGCGCGCCTGATGACATCGCTGGCCGCCAGCTCCGCCCGGCCGGCCGCGTCGCTCTCGAGCCTCTCCAACCGCGTCGTCGCCCTGCTCACGGTGGCGATGTTCCTCAACTACGCCGATCGCGGCAGCCTTTCGATCGTCGCGCCGCTGCTGAAGGACCGCCTGGCCATCGGCGACGCCCAGATGGGCGTGCTGCTGTCGGCCTTCTTCTGGGCCTATGCGCCGGCCCAGCCGTTCGCCGGGTGGCTGGCCCAGCGCGCCGACGTGCGGCTGGTGCTGGCCGGCGGCCTGGCGGTCTGGGCCGGCGCGACCCTGCTCAGCGCCTTCGCCAGCGGGTTCGCGGTGCTGTTCGCCCTGCGCCTGCTGCTGGGGTTGGGCGAGAGCGTGATCTTCCCCGCCAACGCCTGCCTGCTCGCCCGCCACGCGCCCGAGCACCTGCGCGGCCGCGCCAACGCCGTCATCTCGGTCGGACTGTCGATCGGGCCCAGCGCCGGCATCCTGGCCGGCGGTCTGATCCTGGCGCACTGGGGCTGGCGCGCGGTGTTCCTGAGCCTGGGCGGCGTCTCGCTGCTGTGGCTGATCCCGTGGCTCGCCACGGCGGTGGAGCCGGTCGGCTGCGGCCAGACCCACAGGGCGCCGCCGCCGTCCTATGCCGAACTGCTGCGGCTGCCGGCGGTCTGGGGCGCCTCGATCGGCATGTTCTGCTATTCCTTCCCCCTGTACCTGCTGTTGACTTGGCTGCCGCTGTTCCTGGTCAAGCAGCACAGGAGCCTGACCGAGATGGCCTGGATCGGCATGGCCATCTACGCCGCCCAGGCCCTGGCCGCCCTGGCCAGCGGCGCCCTGTCCGACCGGCTGATCAGAGCCGGCCGCTCGCCCACCTGGGTGCGCAAGGGCTGCCTGCTGACCGGCCTCGTCGGCAGCGGCCTGGGGATGCTGATGGCCAGCTACACCACCGGCGGAGCCACCCTGGGCTGGCTCGCCGCCAGCGCCGTGTTCACCGGCCTCAGCTGTCCCATGGTGTTCGCCATCGCCCAGACCCTGAGCGGCCCCAGCGCCGGCGGCCGCTGGATGGGCATCCAGAACATGGTCGGCAACCTGTCGGGCATCGCCGCCCCCACCCTCGCCGGGCTGATCATGGCCAGGACGGGGTCGCTGGCCGACGCCTTTCGCCTGTCCGCCGTCCTGGCCGTGCTCGGCATGGTCTGCTGGGGGCTGGTGATCGGCCGCATCGCCCCCACGCCCTGGCGCCAAGCCGCCACTCTGGGGTAGCTCTGCACCAAGACGGACGGGCCTGGGGGATGATCATGCGTGCGATGCTGGCGGCGATGCTGCTGGTCGCGACCGGCGTCCAGGCCCAGGCCGGCGAGGCGCCGCCGCCCAAGCCGGGTGTCCCCGCCGTGCAACGCCCCTATGCCAAACTCGTGCCCCGCGCCAAGCTCGCCCTCGGCCAGACCGCCGACTGGGTCGAGCCCACCGCCGCGGCGGTCTGGATCGGCACCACCGGCCCCGACGCCGTGGTGAAGATCGACCCGCGGACCAACGCCGTCGCCGCCCGCGTGCGCCTGCCGGGCGAGCCCTGCGCCGGGCTCGCCTCCGGCTTCGGGCGGCTGTGGGTTCCGCTGTGCGGACACAACGGCGACCGCAACAGCCTAGCCGAGGTCGACCTGAACACCGCCCGGCTGCTGCGCGTCCTGCCAGTCGGCCCAGCCGCCGAGGAAGGCGGGGTGGCGGTGAGCCGCGACAGCGTCTGGCTGGTCGTCGACAAGGACGGCGATCTGGCCCGGATCGATCCCCGCACCGGCGCGACCCGCCAGACCGTTCGCCTGCACGCCGGCTGCTACAACCCGATCCAGGCCTCTGGCGTGATCTGGGTCAGTTGCATCGACGCCGACCAGGCCGTGGCGTTGGACGCCGCCACCGGCACGATCCTGGCCAGGGTCCAGACCGGCCCGCAGCCCCGCTTCCTGAGCGCCGGCGCCGGCTCGATCTGGGTGCTGAACCAGGGCGACGGTTCGGTGACGCGGATCGACGCCCGCACGCACCGGCCTGTGGCCAGCATCGCCGTTGGCGTGCCCGGCCATGGCGGCGACATCGCCTTTGGCGCGGGCGAAGTGTGGATCTCGGTCGCCGGCATCCCGCTCACCGCGATCGACGCCACCACCAACGCCGTGCGACGACAGTGGGTCGGCTCGGGTGGAGACTCGCTGCGGGCCGCCTGCGGCGCGCTCTGGATCACCGACTATCACGCCGGAACCGTGGCGCGGATCCCACTGGCTGAGACCCGCTCCACGAAATAGCCCGGCTGGGCCTCAGGACTGCGGCAGGGCCGCGGCGTCCTCGCTCAGCATGGTGATCAGCGAACCGACATGGCGCGAGCTGTCCTCGGCCAGATGGGCGAGCCTGAGCAGTTCGTTCAGGCTAAGCCTCTCCGACAGCTCCGCCAGGGCCCGCAGGCGAAAGGTCTGCTCCGCCTCGCTGCCGGTCAGGGCCAGCAACTGGTGGATGTCTTCGCACGCACAGGCCTCGGGCGCGCTTCCATCCGTGGCCAGGGGCCAGACGGTGGCCGCCCGCTCCGCCGCACCGAGCGCCGAGGCGATGGCGTACAGCCTCGCCGCCTTGGCCTCGTGCTGCAGGAAGCGGATCGCCGCGCCGATACGGGCCGCCATCTCGGCCGGCGCTTCATCGTCATAAAGCTGCATGTCGCACTCTCACGCCGCCCAGCGCACTTCGCCGGGCATGGGATTGATCACACTGCGCGGGGCTCCGAGCGCACTGCGCACCCGCCCCAACACCTCGTCGGACACCGGCACGTAGGCGCTGGCCACGAGCCTTGGCCCGAGCCGGTCGGTGGTCTTGAGCAATCGGTGGGTCAGCCCGGCGGCGCTGAGCGACCCGTTGAGCACCCATAGCGGAGACACCAGCAGGTACTCGTCGACGCCGTGCATCAGGCCGAATTCGAGCGAGGCCAGGATCAGTTCGCCCAGAACCTGGCGGCGCAGCTGCGGCTCCAGCTTACGGTCGACGGCGAAGCGGGTGTTCTCCCAGATCGTCTCGGAATGGGGCGCGCCCTCGTCCGGGGTCAGGAAGTCCCAGAGCTGCTGGACCATGTAGGGCTGGGTGGTGGGAATCAGCCGCACCATGCCCCGCACGCGTTGCTCGGCGTCGCGCCAGAGCAGGTAGACGGCCGCCGGGGTGTCGAACTGGTCGTACTCCATCCCCCGGTAGGTCGGCACCGCCCATCCCTCGCGCTCGACGAACTGGCGAAAGCGAAACCGATGCTGCTCCGGCAGGGCGTCGCCGTAGAGATGGGCCGTTTCCAGAGTGACAATGTCGATCACGATCACCCCCCAAAGGTCGAGGTAATGATCGTCGGAGCGGCGCTGGCGGACTACCTGACAGCTCTGACAGGTCGGCTGCGATGGGGAGAGGCGCGCGCCGCGCTCAGGGGCTGATCAGGCCCAGGGTGATCGCCCGGACCACCGCCATGGTGCGACCCGACGCATCGAGCTTGCGAAACGCATTCTGCAGGTGAAAGTTCACCGTGCGCTCGCTTACCGCGAGAATCTCCCCGATTTCCCACGAAGTCTTGCCGCGCGCAACCCAGGCGAGACAATCCCGCTCGCGCGGGGTCAGGGCCGGGGCCTCGGCGCGGGACTTGGCGTCCAGGCGGGTGAAGTGCTCGTAGAGCAGCACGGTCACGCTGGTCAGCAGCGGCCGGGCCCGGCGGTCGATCTCGCCCAGGCCGGCGAAGCTGGCGACGAAGGTGGCCCCGCCCGGCACATGCACCGGCACGGTCAGCCCCGAACGCACGCCCAGGTCATGGATATCGGAAAACACCGGCGCGGCGGCGGTGTCGCGGGCGGCGGCGAAATCCCAGTCGTACGGCGTGGCCCGGCTGGCCGCCGTGGTCACCGTCGTGTCGATCTCCATGTAGCGGTTGGCGAAATAGTGCTCGACCCACGGGGTGGGATAGTTCACCGCCACCACCCGCTGGTCCTGGCCCTGGCGCGGATTGAACATGCCGGCGGCGAAGTGAAAGTCGCCGAACTCGGCCAGGGTCCCCGCGCAATGGCCCTGCAGCGCAGCCAGATCGGGCGCCGACTTGAACCGATCATAGACGGCCAGAAGTTCATCGGCCGCGTCGATGAGCGCCATGACTACGCCTTCCCACCGCACGATGCATTCTGCTCGCGCTCCCAGGGTTCCGTCGCCACCCGCAAAACGTGCGACGCGAAAAATACAAGCACTAACCATAGTTGGTTTTGATTAGGCTGTCCTACCCATAGCCTTCATCTTTTTCCTGGCGATCCAGGGGCCGGCGACAGCCGGCGCGCCTTGCCTGGCCTCGGATGGCGTGATCTGCTCGTGCGCAAGCAAGCGATGGCTGGAAGCGGAGCTTGGCCGGTTGGACCTGGCGGCGGATCGACAGCGATTGAGCGCGGCGCTGCAACAGGTCGCGCAGGGCGATCAGGCCGCGTTGCGCCAGGTATATGACCTGACCTCGGCGAAGCTTTTCGGCGTGTGCCTCCGTATCTTGGGCGATCGCAGCGAGGCGGAGGATGTCTTGCAGGACATCTACCTCACAGTCTGGCGGCGTGCGGGCGCCTTCGATCCGGCCCGCGGCGTCAGCCCCATCACCTGGCTCGCCGCCCTGGCGCGCAACCGGGCGATCGACCGCCTGCGCGCCAGCAAGGGCCACCTGAACCGTCCGCTGGAGCTGGCGGCCGAGACGCGCGACCCGACGCCCCTGGCGAGCGAGACCCTGCAGCAACGTCAGGACAGCCGCGGCCTGGCCGACTGCCTGGGCGAGCTCGAGGCCGACCACGCCGGCTACATCCGCGCGGCGTTCTTCGACGGACACACCTACGTCGCCCTGGCCGAGGCGGCGAACGTACCGCTCGGCACCATGAAGAGCTGGATCCGCCGCGCCCTGATGCGCCTGCGCGATTGCCTGGACCGATGAGCGCCACCGACCCCGGCGACGGCGGAACCCTCGACCTGCTGGCCGCGGAATACGCGCTGGGCCTGCTCGAGGGCGCCGATCTGCAGGCGGCCGAGCGCCGCCTCGTCCAGGACCTCGATTTCGCCGCCGCGGTCGAAGACTGGCGCCTACGCCTGGCGCCCCTGGCCAGCGACGTCGCCCCCGTCTCCCCGCCCGTCGAGCTGTGGGCGCGCATCGCCGCGCACCTGGGCGGGCGCCCCAACGTGATCGAGTTGCGCCTCCGGCGTAGCGTGGCGCTGTGGCGGGGCGCGACCGCCGCCGCCCTGGCCGTGGCCGCCGCGCTGACGGCGGTGTTGGTCTGGCCCCGGCCCCAACCGCCGGCCGCCTCGCCGCTGTTGATGGCCAAGCTGTCCGGCGCCCAGGGCGTCTATGTCGCCATGTTCGACCCCGTGCGCCGTCAGTACGTGCTGGCCCCGGTGTCGGTGGCGGTGACACCCGGCCGCTCGCCCGAGCTGTGGCTGATCCCGGCGGGCGGCAAGCCCATCGCGCTAGGCGTGGCGGCGTTCGAGCACGTGGCCCAACTCAGCCAGCAGGCCGGCCAGGCGGGTTCGGGCGCGACGCTCGCGGTATCGATCGAGCCCCAGGGCGGCTCGCCCACCGGCCAGCCGACCGGCCCAGTGGTCGCCACCGGTAAGCTTGAGGCCCTCTAAGCGAGGTTCACGCCGCTCTAGGTCCGCGCCAGGCCGAGCTGGATCACGTCGGTGCGGCCGGTGCGAAAGCCCGCCTCGCAATAGGCCAGGTAGTAGCGCCACAGCCGGTCGAAGCGGGCGTCGAAGCCCTGGCCGGCGATCTCGCCCGAGGCCCCGCGATAGCGGCGCGCCCACTCCGCCAGGGTCTGGGCGTAGTCCTGACCGAAGCGGCGCGCGCCGGTCCACGCCAGCCCCGCCCGTTCGGTCTCGCGGCGGAGCCGCGCCTCGCTCGGCAGCATCCCGCCGGGGAAGATATTCAGCTGGATGAAGTCCGGCCGGCGGCGATAGCCCTCGAACAGCTGGTCCTGGATGGTGATCACCTGCAGCCCCGCCCGGCCGCCCGGCGCCAGCAGCTCGTGCAGGCGCTGGAAATAGAGCGGCCAATAGGCTTCGCCCACCGCCTCGAACATCTCGATGGAGGCGATGCGGTCGTAGCGGCCGGCCACGTCGCGGTAATCGCACAGCTCCACCCTCACCTGCTCAGCCAGGCCCGCCTGCTGGATCAGGCGGGCGGCGTAGGCCTGCTGGGCCGGCGAGATGGTGATGGCGTGCACCCGCGCGCCGCACTCCGCCGCGGCGAAGCGGGCGAAGCCGCCCCAGCCGCAGCCGATCTCCAGCAGGCTCTGGCCCGGCTGCAGGTCGATGGCGCGGGCGAGCGCGCGATGCTTCTCGCGCTGGGCTGAGGCCAGATCCTGGCCGGGCGCGGTGAACAGGGCCGAGGAATAGTTCAGCTCCGGGTCCAGCCACAGGCGATAGAAGTCGTCGCCGAGGTCGTAGTGGGCGTGGATGTTGCGACGCGCGCCGGCGCGGCTGTTGCGGTTCAGCGCATGGAGCAAGGCGTCGCCCATCCGCAGCAGCGGCTGGCCGGCCAACAACCGCGCCATGGCGTCGAGATTGGTCGAGAAGGCGGTGAGCAGTTGCGCCAGGTCGGGCGTCTCCACCTCGCCGGCGACGAAGCTGTCGGCGAAGCCGACGTCGCCCGAGGCCAGCACCCGGCGCACCATGCGCCCGTCGCGCACCTCCAGCAGCGCCTCCGGCCCCGGGGTCGTCCCCTCCAGCCGGTGCACGGAGCCGTCCGGCCCGACCATGGTCAGCACGCCCGCGCTCCAGCAGCGCCGCATAGCCGCGACCAGGGCCTGGACGGCCGCCGCTCCACCTCGCCCACGTCTGTCGCGCCCGGCCCGACCTCGCCCGGCTCCGCCCGCCTGCACTCTGAACGGCAGGGTGGTCATGGCCGCGCTTCCCGATGCGCCACTGGCCGCAGGCGATAATGGCTGACGCCCCACGCCTCCCCGCCGCCATGGCCGAACAGCCCCTCCACCGCCAGGAAGAACAGCCGCCAGCGCCGCCCCCATAGCCTGGCCTCGTCGCCATAGACCTGGCGCAGGAGCGGCTCGATCTCGCCCGAGTGGCGATCATAGTTGGCGAGCCACTGCCGCGCGGTGCGGGCATAGTGCTCGCCGCTCCAGCGCCAGTCCTGGTCCAGGGTGAACAGCCCACCGAACTGGCCGATCAGGCCGTGGCTGGGCATCAGCCCGCCGGTGAAGAAGTGCTGGGCGATCCAGTCGGCCGGGTCGGCGGCGTCGAAGCGGTAGGGCGTGGTCCTGTGGCTGAACACGTGAAGAAACAGCGCGCCATCGGGCTCGAGCCAGCCATGGACTCGCCCCAGCAGCGCGGCCCAGTTGGCCATGTGCTCGAACATCTCCACCGACACCACCCGGTCGAAGCGCCGGCCGGGGGCGAAGGCGTTCATGTCGGCGGTGGCGATCTCGAGATTGCCCAGGCCGCGTTCGCGGGCGCGCGCCTCGATGAAGTCGCGCTGGGCTGCGGAGTTGGAGACGCCGAGGATGCGCGCCGTGGGATAGGCCTCGGCCATCCACAGGCTGAGCGAACCCCAGCCGCAACCGAGCTCCAGGATCTGCTGCCCGTCCTCCAGCCCCGCATGGGCGCAGGTCTCCACCAGGGCGGCGACCTCGGCCTGCTCCAGGGTTTCGCGGTCGGTGGGGTACAGGCAGCTGGAATACTTCAGCCGCGGCCCCAGCACGTGCTCGAAAAAGGCCGGCGGCAGTTCGTAGTGCTGGTCGTTGGCGGCCTCGACGTGCTCGGCGATGGGCCGGCTGGCCATCTCGGCGGCGAAGGCGGCGTCGGCGTCCGGCGGGGCCGAGGCCAGGCTTCGGCGCGCCCCGTCCACCAGCAGCCGCACCGCCGCCCGCCGCACGGCGTCGGGCAAGGGCGCGCCCTCCAGGGCGTGGATGGCCGAGACGAGCGCGCTCATGCGGGCAACTCCCTGGGCGGCCGCGGCAGGAAGGGGCTGACCCGGGCCTGGTAGCGGCGGTAGGCCTCGCCCTTGGACGCCAGCATGGCCGCCTCCAGCGGCGGCACGCCGGTGCCGAAGCGCAGCAGCCCGAACATCAGGACCGGCGCGACCAGGGCGGCCAGGCTCCAGGGCCGGGCCGGGTCGAAGGCGATGACCGGATAGGCCAGCCAGCCGATAGCCTCGAACAGGTAGTTGGGATGGCGCGACCAGGCCCACAGGCCGCGGTCGCATACCTGGCCGGCATGGGCCGGATCGGCCTTGAACCGCTTCATCTGGCCGTCGGCCGCGCCCTCGCCGAACAGGGCCAAAAGCCAGATGGCCAGGCCCAGGGCGTCGGCGGGCCTTGAGGCCGGATGGGGATGGCGCGCCGCCAACACCACCGCCACGGCCAGCAGCGCGCTCGCCGGCGCCTGGACCAGCACCAGGCCCACCATGTTGCGCTGGAACGCCCCGCCCCAGGCCCGCCGCAACGCCGCGTAGCGCACGTCCTCAGGCCCGCGCACGACCCTTAGCGCCACATAGGTCCCGAGCCGCAGCGCCCACAGCCCGATCATTCCGGCCACCATGACCTGGCGCCAATAAGGCCCGACGACCGCCCCCGTCGGCGCCAAGGCGGCGGCGGCGCAGCAGGCGCCGGTTCCGTAGGTCCAGCACACGTCGACCCAGCCGCCGTTGGCCGTCGCGCGCTGCACCGCCCAGGCTGCGGCCATGACCACCGCCATCGCCAGCAGCACCAGGGCGATCAGGCCGCTCATGGCTGGGGCTCCAGCACCAGGGTCTCAGCCGCCGCCGGCCGCCGTGCATGGGCGTGGACGAAGCCCACGGCGTCGTCGAACACCGGAGCCAAAAAGCGCAACGGCGTCGCCACCGCGGCGATCAGCAGCGAATGGCTGACGCCCGCATAGGTTCGCGTCTCCACCTGCCCGCCCGCCGCCCGCACACGGGCGGCCATGCGCGCCGTGTTGCCAGGATCGACCACCCGGTCGGCGGCGTCGGTGACCAGCAGCAGCGGCGGGTTGGCGCCGTCCACGTGATTGATCGGCTGGGTGTCGGGGCGCTGCGCCTCCAGCCCGAAGATGATCTTCAGCTTGTCGCTTTTCAGCGGCAGGAAATCGTACGGCCCGGCCAGGCCGATCACGCCCTTGAGGTCGCGCCTAGGCTCCATCCCCTCGGCCCCAAGCCAACGCCGATCCACCGCCAGCATCACCGCATTATAGGCCCCGGCGGAGTGGCCCATCAGGAACAGCTCGCTCGGGTCGCCGCCATGCTCGGCCGCATGGGTCCGCGCCCAGGCCACGGCCCCGGCGCTATCCTGGACGAAGTCCGGCCAGCGCGCCTCCGGGTAGATGCGGTAGTCGGGAATGACGGCGACGAGGCCGCGGCGCGCCAGGGCGCGGCCGACGAAGGCGTAGAAGTCCTTGCGCCCGCTGTCCCAACCGCCGCCGTAGAAGAACACCACCACCGGCGCCGGCCCGGTGCTGTGTGCTGGGCGATAGACGTCGAGCCGGCCGCGCGCGCCCGGCCCATAGGCGAGGTCGCGCACAACCGTGACGCCGCCCCTAGGTTCGGCAGCGTTGAGCAGCGCCACGCCGGAGCAGGCCGCCGTCACGCCGAGCGCCGCCGTCAGCGCGCCAAGAGCCGCCCACCGCTTCATCGCGCCGCCGTCGTCCCGGTTGAAAGCATCCGCGCCACGCAGCCCTCGCCCTGTTCCTCGACATTTACGCACGAAGTCGCGTTTGAGATGAACGACGCATCCAGGTTTTCGTCTCACGCGTAGTTTCTCCCGCAACAACACGAGATCGCCCGCATGGGACGCGATGATGGGGAAGCGCTGAAGATCGCCGTGATCGGCTCGGGGATTGCGGGCCTGTCCTGCGCCTGGCTGCTGAACGGCCGCCACCAGGTGGTGGTCTACGAGACCGAGGCGCGGCCGGGCGGGCACGCCAACACGGTGGAGGCGGAGGGATCCGCCAATGGTGCAGGCGGCGCCGTCGCGGTCGACACCGGTTTTATCGTCTACAACGAGGCCAACTATCCCAACCTGACCGCCCTGTTTCGTCACCTGGACGTGGCGACCCAACCGGCGGAGATGTCGTTCGGGGTGTCGCTGGACGACGGCGCGCTGGAGTACGGCAGCGCCCACCCCTTCGCCCTGCTGGCCCAGCCCGCCAACCTGGCGCGACCGCGGTTCTGGTCGATGCTGGCCGACCTGGTGCGATTCTACCGTGAAGCGCCCAAGGCCCTGGCGGCGCTGGAGCACCAGCCCTGCACCCTGGGCGAACTGCTGGATCGGGGTCGCTATGGGCGGGCGTTCCAGGACGATCACCTGCTGCCCCAGGTCGGCGCGATCTGGTCTACCTCGCCGTCCGGCGCGCGCGACTATCCGGCCGAGGCCATGATCCGCTTCTTCGACAATCACGGCCTGCTGCAGCTGGCCCGCCGGCCGCAGTGGCGCAGCGTATGCGGCGGCTCGCGCGCCTATGTCCTGCGTCTCGCCGAAGGACTGACGCTGCATACGGGCAGGCCGGTGGCGGAGGTGCGGCGCGCAGCCGACGGGGTGTGGGTGCGCGACGCCCAGGGCCAGGCCGAGCGGTTCGACCGCGTGGTCATCGCCGCCCACGCCGACCAGGCCCTGGCCATGCTGGCCGACCCGACGCCCGAGGAGCGCGCCACCCTCGGCGCCTTCCGCTACAGCGCCAACAGCGCGATCCTGCACACCGACGCAACCCTGATGCCGCGCCGCCGTCCCGCCTGGTCGGCCTGGAACCACATCGGCCAGCGCAATGACCCGAACGGCTTCTGCGTCACCTACTGGATGAACCTGCTGCAGCAGCTGCCGCGCGCGCAGCCGCTGTTCGTCACCCTGAACCCCTGCCGCGAACCGGCGCCCGAGTTGGTGATCAGCCGCCACGCCTATACCCATCCCCAGTTCGACACCGCAGCGCTGCAGGCCCAGCGTCGGCTGTGGTCGCTGCAGGGCCGCGGCGGGGTGTGGTTCTGCGGCGCCTACTTCGGGGCCGGCTTTCACGAGGACGGGCTGCAGGCGGGGCTGGCGGTGGCCGAACACCTGGGCCAGGTGTGCCGGCCCTGGCGGGTGGAGGCCGAGTCCGGCCGCATCCATCTCGACGCCCGCCCGACCACCGAGCTGGCGGCGTGAGCAGCGCCTCGGCCATCTATGTCGGCCAGGTGGCGCACAGCCGCCTGCGCCCGCGCCGCCACGCCCTGCGCTACCGCGTGTTCATGCTGCTGCTGGACCTGGACGAACTGGCGGCGCTTTCCGCGCGACTCAGGTGGTTCTCGCTCGGCCGCTTCAACCTGACGAGCTTCGACCCGCGCGACCATGGCGACGGCTCGGATACGCCGCTGCGGGGCCAGATCGAGCGCCGGCTGGACACCGCAGGGTTGTCGATCCACGGCGGCCCGATCCGCCTGCTCTGCCTGCCGCGGGTGCTGGGCTATGTGTTCAATCCGCTGTCGGTCTATTTCTGCCACGCGCTGGACGGGCGGCTGCGGGCGGTGCTGTACGAGGTGAACTCCACCTTCGGCGAGCGCCACAGCTACCTGATCGCCGCCGAGCCCGACGCCCAGGGCGTGGTGCGCCAGGGCGCGGCCAAGCGGCTGCACGTCTCGCCGTTCCTGGACATGGAGCTGGACTACGGCTTCCGCACCGCCGCGCCCGGCGATCGGCTGCACCTGGCCATCCAGGCCACCGACGCCCAGGGCCCGATCCTCAAGGCCAGCTTCGTCGCCGAGCGCCGTCCCCTGACCGACCGCTCGCTGCTGGCGGCCTGGCTGGGCCATCCGCTGCTGACGCTGAAGGTGATCGCCGCGATCCATTGGGAGGGCGTGCGGCTGCTGGCCAAGGGCCTGCGCCTTCGCGCCGGACCGCCCGCCCCCGCCGTCCCGGTCAGCCTGGGCGCGGCGCTACCGCAAGTGGCGGCGACGTCACCGTTTGGCGACACCAAACCTGCGGAAGAGAGCAATTCCCGTCGCAATTAGAAATCGGCCCCGCCACCGGCCGTAATAGGCAAGCGCCTGCCCGGGTGCGGGCGATGCGGCCGCGCCGTCAGGCGCAGCCGCACCCGGCCCGGCTCAGCGCGCCGCCTTGCGGGTCTTTTCCACCGCGTCGGGCGCGTGCTCGCCATACTGCTGCAGCACCCGGCCCGAGCCGGTCAGTTCGCTCTGCAGGCTGGCCGGGTGGCTCAGCAGGGTAACGTTGCCCGAGCCCGAGATGTTGATGTCGGCCAGATCGGTCGGGGCCACGGTGGCGGCGCCGGAGCCGCTGATGTCCACCTTGGCCGAGCGCGCCTTCACCTGACCCAGGTCGGCGCCGGCGGAGCCGTCGATGCTCACGCGCACCGCCTGGGCCTCGCCCGTCGCCGTCACATTGGCGTCGCCCGGCAGGTTCAGCACCAGCCGGTCCTGCTTGTAGTCCTTGATGCTCAGGTCGCCGCTGCCGGCCATCTCGAAACTGCTCACCGCAGGGGCGGAGATGGTGATGGTCAGGCTGGCGTCGTGGTCGTGATCCTCGGGGTAGCGGATATGGCCGCCCTCGACCTCCACGTCGTTCACCGCCGACTGCGGGCCCGAGATGGTCAGCTTCGCCGGACCCGGCGCCTGGGTGTAGTCGACCTTGGCCGCCAGATCGACGGCGAGCGAGTCCGTCCCGGTCCAGGCCACCTCGCGCGTGGTCTGGGGACCGTCATCGTCATCGCGGTCGTTATGCCAGGCGACGCCGAAATCCTTGTGATGGCTGCTCCAGCCGTCGGGGCTCCAGGCCCAGGCGCCGTTGGCGATGTTCTGCGGACCGGTGATGGCCACGGCCACCGACAGGGTGGCGGCCGAGACGACAAAGCCGGCCGCGGCGATGATGGCGAGCACGCGGATCATCACAAGCCTCCCAGGGCTTCAGGCTCAAGGGCGGGCTTGAGCAGGCGATAGTGCATGCGGCCGTACCAGACCAAGGCGTTGACCAGGCCGATGCAGACGATGCAGAGCACCGCGCCGACCGCCACCGCGCCGGTCATCAGGCCTACGCCCAGCAGCACCGCGGCGGCCGGTCCGCCCGGCATGCCGCTGAACGGCCCGACCGCGAAGACGAACCCGCCGGCCAGGAACACCGCCAGGACCGCGACCCCGAAACCGAACAGCGCCCCGCCCACGCCCATCAGGATCGGCAGCAGGATCAGGATGTCGATCGCGCCCAGGCCCAGCAGGGCGAAGATGGCCGCCGCCGCACCCGAGGGATTGCGCTCGACCTCCCAGCGCCGCAGGCCGATCTCGGCCCTCAGCTCGCGCGCCAGCCGGGCTGGATCGCCGAGCGCCACGGCCACCTCGGCCTCGCTGCGCCCGGCGGCCACGCCGTCGGCGAAATGCGCCTCGTAATCGGCCATGATCTCGGCCTGGGCCCGCGGCGGAAGCCCCCGCAAACCCTCCCGCAATCGGGCCATGAACGCCTGACGGGTCATGCCACGCCTCCCAGAATCCCGTGGACCGCACTGGAGAACGCCGCCCACGCATCCTTCTGCGCGGCGAAGCTCGCCGTCCCTGCCGACGTCAGCCGGTAGTACTTGCGCGACGGGCCAGCCGAGGACTCGACCAGATAGGTCTCGACCAGGCCGTCGTTCTGCAACCGGCGCATGAGCGGGTAGATCGTGCCCTCGCCCATGCCGATGCCATCGGACAGGCGGCTGGCGATCTCGTAGGCGTAGCTGTCGGACCGCGACAGCAGCGCCAGGACGCAGAGTTCAAGCACGCCCTTCTTCAGCTGGATTTCGATCGGCTCAGGCACGGCGGCCTCCTTGCGAGCCCAATGAGTACGGCAAGGTAGGTGGCGATACAAGGTAGCTGGCATTAAACCTTAGTAATACGGGACAAGGCTGTCCTCTTGTTCGCGAACCGGTTCGGCCCTAGGGCTCGGCCGCCAGTGCTCAGTTTTCACGAGTCCGTCATGTTCGCGTCGCGTCGCCAACTGCTCCTCACCGCCGCCGCCGCGGCGTTCGCCCCCAAGGTCATGGCCCAAACACCGGGCGCCGGGGGATCGACCCCGGCCCAGGTGGCCGACCCCAAGCTGCGCGCCCTGTTCGACCGCTTCACCGAGGCGATGCTGCGCGACGATCCCGAGCAGGCCACCTTCCGCGGCCTCGACAGCGGCCCGCGCGCGGCGCTGAAGAGCATGCTGGACGACCGCTCCTGGGCGGCGGTGGAGCGCGGCCGCGCCGCCGACAAGGCGCGCCTGGCCGAGCTGAAGACCATCGACCCGGCCACGCTCGATACCCACGACCGGGTGAACTACGAGACCGTGGCCTATGCGCTGGAGCTCGGCGTCGACAGCGCCCGCTTCGCCTATGGCGACAGCACGCTCACCGCGGCGATGAACGAGAACGCCGGCCCCTACGTGGTCAACCAGCAGTCGGGCGACTTCAACACCGTGCCCGAGTTCCTGGCCTCCCAGCACACCATCGTCGAGAAGGCCGACGCCGACGCCTATCTCGCCCGCCTGGAGCAGTTCGGCCACGCGCTGGACCAGGAGACCGACCGGGTGCGCCACGACGCCGGCATCGGCGTGCTGCCGCCCGACTTCCTGATGGACACCTCGCTCGGCCAGATGACCGAGTTCCGCGCCAAGGCCGCCGCCCAGTCGCGGCTGGTGACCTCGCTGGTCGAGCGCGCCCGCGCCAAGGGCATCTCCGGCGACTACGAGGCCCGCGCCACCCGCATCGTCGAGACCCAGGTCTATCCGGCGCTCGACCGCCAGATCGAGGCGCTGAAGACGCTGCGCCCGCGCGCCACCCACGACGCCGGCGTGTGGAAGCTGCCGGACGGCGAGGCCTATTACGCTTGGCTGCTCAAGTGCGGCACCACCACCCCTCTGGGCGCGGCCGAGATCCATAAGATCGGGCTGGACCAGGTCGCCTCCATCGGCGCGCGCATGGACGAACTGCTGAAGCAGCAGGGCCTGACCCAGGGCTCGGTCGGCGTGCGGATGAAGGCGCTGGGCGAGGATCCGCGCTACGTCTATCCCGACAACGACGCCGGCCGGGCGCAGATCCTGGACTATCTGAACGGCCGCATCGCCGCCGTGCGCAAGCTCATGCCCCGCGCCTTCGACCTGAAACTGAACGCCAACGTCGAGATCAAGCGCGTGCCGCCCGACATCGAGGCCGGCGCGCCGCTGGGCTACGAGGAAGACGGCTCGATCGACGGGACCCGCCCGGCGATCTACTACATCAACCTCAAGACCACCTCGAACTGGCCGCGCTTCTCGCTGCCCACCCTCACCTATCATGAGACCATCCCCGGCCACGTCTGGCAGGGCGCCTATGTGCTGGAAAGCCGGTCGCTGCCGTTGATCCGCTCGATCCTGTCGGGCTTCAACGCCTATGTCGAAGGCTGGGCGCTGTACGCCGAGCAGCTCGGCGACGAGATGGGGCTGTACGACGACGATCCCATCGGCCGGCTTGGCTATCTGCAGGAGCAGCGCTTCCGCGCCTGCCGCCTGGTGGTGGACACCGGCCTGCACGCCATGCGCTGGACCCGCGAACAGGCCATCGACTACCTGGTGCAGACCAACGGCGAGGCCCGCCCGGCCATGCAGAGCGAGGTCGACCGCTACTGCGCCTCGCCCGGCCAGGCCTGCGGCTACAAGATCGGCCACAACGAGATCAACAAGCTGCGCGACAAGGCCAAGGCCGAGCTGGGCCCGCGCTATCGCCTGCAGGGCTTCGACGACGTGGTGGTCAAGACCGCCGGCGTGCCGCTGACCGTGCTCGACGGCGTGGTCGACCGCCACATCGCCTCGGCCAAGAGCTAGAGCGCCCCACCGCAACACCGCTTTTCAATCCGAATAATCCCCGCGAAGGCGGGGACCCAGGTGAAGCCCGCATACGTGTGCGAATGAATCTGGGTCCCCGCCTTCGCGGGGATTGCTCGGAGATTGAGACGTCGAACGAACTAGGCCTTAGGCGCCGCCGCCAGGATCGCGGAAAAATAGCGGTCGATGTCGAAGTGGCGGCCCTCGGGCGTCCAGCCCAGCCGCACGATCACCACCCCGCGCGACGGGACGATGGCCACGGACTGCCCGTTGTGGCCCTGGGCCAGGTACATGTCGCTCGGACAGTGCGGATAGCTGCGCGCGCCGGGTCCGGTCGCCGGGCCCTGGTTGAGCCAGAACATGGCGCCGTAGAGCGGTGTCGGCGCGGCGGGCGCGGCCGTCTGGGTGAAGTCGATCCAGCTTTCCGGCAGCACGCGCCGCCCACCCGCCATGCCGCGATCCAGATACAGCTGACCGAAGCGCGCCCAGTCCTGGGCCGTGGCGTAGCCATAGGACGAGCCCACCGGCGTGCCGCTCCCGTCCGGCTCTATCACCAGGCTGCCCATGCCCGCGGGCGCGAACAGCTGGTCGCGGGCGAAGCGGTTGAAGGCGTCGTCGGTCCCGCCCACCGCGTCCTTGACGATGCGGGCGACGATATTGGCCGTGCCCGAGGAATAGGACCAATAGCTGCCCGGCGGGTGCTGCAGCGGCAAGCCGGCGGCATAGGCGGCCATGTCCGACTGGTGGAACAGCATCGCGGTGGAGTCCGAACCGGCGACATAGTCCTCCACGAACTTCAGCCCGCTGCTCATGTTGAGCAACTGGCGCAGGGTGATGCGGCCGCGCGGATCGCCGGCCGCACGCCACTCCGGCACGGGCGCCGGCGCATCGAGTTTCAGCCGGCCATCGCGCACCAGCACGCCCACGAGCGCACTGGTCACGCTCTTGGTCATCGACCAGCCCAAGAACGGGGTCTGGGCCGAAAAGCCCGAGGCATAGTGTTCCGCCAGCAGCTTGCCGTCCTTCAGCACCACGATGGCGCGGGTGTCGGGATAGCCGCCGGCGTTGGTCTCGCGAAACACCTGCGCGACCGCCGCATCCACCGCCACCACGGCCGGCGCACGCGGCAAGGGCAGGCTCTGAATCGACGGCGCGGCGGCGACCGGCGCCAGCCGCGCGCGCCCGTTCAGCAGGGTGCAGCCGACGCCCGGCCGGTAGACTGCGGTGCGATACAGCAGCCCTGGCACGCTGGCGGTGGCCGTCTGGCGCTGCAGGTCGGCCTTCAGCCGGATCACCTTGGCCGCAGGCGCCAGGGCATGGATGTCGTCGCGCAGGACCTCGTCGGGACTGCGCTGCATCAGGAACACGTCGGCGCAGCCGATCTGGGCGCCCAGCGCCACCCCTGCCCCGGCCGGCCCGCTGGCGACGGTGTGGGCGATAAAGCCATAGGCGCCGGCCAGTCCCGCCAGGACCACCGCGCCGACGACAAGGAAAAGACGCGGCTTCAACACCTGAGATCATCTCCGATGCGGCGGGGAATAGGCCGGCATAGTGGGCCGATTCCGATTTGAGCAAACACAGGCCACGGATCGACCGCTCTTGCGAGCGTGCGATTTACAGGACTAGGCTCGCCGAAACGGTTGGGGGCTTGGACGTGGCGAACTTCGATCCGGCGGCGGCGACCGCGGCCTATCTCGCGACCCTGCCGCCGGCGGCCCACGCCAAGGCCGCCGCCTACACCCACGGCGGGCACTGGCTGCTGCTGTGGGCCTGGGTGGTCACCATCGTCGCCGCCTTCATCATCATCCGCAGCCGACTGCTGGCGCGGGCCGAGGAACGGATCGAACGGCGCAGGCCCCATCCGGTCTGGGCCAGCGCCGTGGCGGCGGCCCTGTACCTCGCGCTCGACGCGCTGCTGGAACTGCCCTGGACCGTCTACGCCCAGTGGTGGCGCGAGAAGCAGTACGGCCTGACCAGCCAGCCCCTGGCCGGATGGCTCAAGGAGCAGGCCATCGGCTTCGTGATCTCGCTGGTCCTGACCGTGCTGTTCCTGATCGCCTTCTACGCCCTGATCCGCCATGCGCGGCGGCTGTGGTGGGCCTGGGCCGGCGGCCTGGCCATGCTGGCCGTCGTCTTCATGTTCGCCATCGGCCCGGTGTTCATCGAGCCGCTGTTCAACACCTACACCCCGGCGCCCCAGGGCCCGGTGCGCGAGACCGTGGTGGCCCTGGCGCACAAGGCCGGCGTGCCCTCGGACAAGATCTACATCTACAACGGCTCCAAGCAGTCCAACCGCTACACCGCCAACGTCTCGGGCCTGGGGAGCACGGCGCGCGTGGCCATGAGCGACACCATGTTCGCCAAGGGCGCCGACCTGGCCGAGGTCCGCGGCGTGGTGGGCCACGAGATGGGCCACTACAAGCACAGCCACGCCATCTGGCTGGCCCTGTTCTACGGCGTCCTGGCCGTGCTGCTGTTCTTCCTGACCGACCGCCTGTTCCCCTATGCGGCCAACCTGCTGGGCGCGGACGTGCACTCCATCGCCGACCCCGCCGGCCTGCCGGTGATCGCCGCCATCATCGCCACCCTGACCCTGCTGGGCACGCCGCTCACCAACACCATGACCCGCTGGACCGAGGCCGACGCCGACCGCTTTTCGCTGCAGAACGCCAACGAGCCCGACGGCCTGTCGCACGCCCTGGTGCAGACCATCGCCTACCGCGCCGCCACCCCGTCGCGGATCGAGGAGATCATCTTCTACGACCACCCCAGCGTCTCCAGCCGCATCCGCCGGGCGATGGACTGGAAGGCCGCGCATATGGGGGATGCGGCCCCCTAGGTTTCGAGCGCGTCACGCCCGGGCGTAGGTCTCGCGCAATTCCCGCTTGAGCACCTTGCCGATCGGGCTGCGCGGCAGGCTTTCGACCAGGCGCAGCTCGGCCAGCCGCTGGGTCTTGCCCAGCCGGCCATTGACCCAGGCGCGCAGGGCCTCGGCCTCTATCTGAGCGCCGTGGCGCAGCACCACCGCCGCCACCGGCGTCTCGCCCCAATCCTGCGACGGCACGCCGAACACCGAGGCCTCCTGCACGTCGGCATGGCGCACCAGCTCGGCCTCCAGGTCGCTCGGATAGATGTTGAACCCGCCCGAGATGATCATGTCCTTCTTGCGGTCGATCAGGGTCAGGAAGCCGTCGGCGTCGAAGCGGCCGATGTCGCCGGTGCGGATGAAGCGCTCGCCCTCGGGCGAGAACCACTCGGCCTCGCGGGTCTTGTCCGGCTGGTTGTGATAGCCCTTCATCATCGCTGGCGAGCGGCCGACCACCTCGCCAGCCTCCCCTGCCGCCACCTCGCGTCCCTGATCATCGACCAGGCGCACGTCGTGGCCCTCCATGGGCTTGCCCACGGTGTGCAGCTTGTCGGGATAGGCGTGGGCCTCCAACATGCAGGAGCCGCCGCCCTCGGTCATGCCGTAGAACTCCACCAGCCCGCCCGGCCAGCGCCGCAGCACCTCGGCCTTCAGCTCGGCGGCGAACGGGGCGCTGGTGCAGAACTTGACCTTGAAGCTCGACAGGTCGTGGGCGTCGAACGCCGGGTGGCGCATCAGCCGCGAATACTGCACCGGCACCAGCATGGCGTGGCTGGCGCGATGCCGCTCGGCCAGGCGCAGGAACGCGCCGGCGTCGAACTTGGGCATCAGGATCGCCGTGCCGCCATTGGCCAATGTCGGCAGGAAGCTGACCAGGGTGGTGTTGGAATAGAGCGGGGTCGAGACCATCGTCACCGCCTCGCCGGTGTAGACGATCCGCTGGAACTGCACCCACCGCAGGCTGTTGGGCTGGACGATGCCCTTGGGCCGGCCGGTGGTGCCCGACGAATAGATGATGTTGAAGGCCTCGTCCGGCCCGACCTCGACCGGCTCGGGCCTTGCGCCTTCCGCCGCCAGCCAGGCCTCGAACGGGATGCCGGCGTCGGAGCCGTCCAGCGCCACGCGCAGCTTCGGCAGCCGATCGGCCACCGGCCTGAGCGCCTCGGCGGTGTCGCGGTCCAGGAACAGGATGCGCGCGCCGCAGTCGGCGATCATGTCGGCCAGGCTCTCGGCGGTGGACGACGGCGCCAGCGGCGCGGCCGCCCCGCCGGCCCGCAGCACGCCCAGGAACGCCGCCGCATAGGGGGTCGAGGCCAGCGCGCAGATCGCCCCCACGTCGCCACGCCCGAACCCGTCGCGCTGCAGCGCCGCCGCGGTCCGGTCGAGCAGGCGGTCGAAGCCGCGGTAGTCGAGCTCGCCCACCGGATCGATCAGGGCCGTGTGGTCCGGCCGCGCCTCGGCATGAGCGCGGATCAGGTCCGACAGGGTTCCGAACGGCTGCTCGAAAAGCTCATCGGTCCGCATCACGCTCTCCCATCGCCCGCGACTCTGGGGCCGCGTGGAGGCAGGCTGATTCCCCGACCCGGCCCGCGTCAATGGCTGATCGCGCACCGCGCCCTGGCCCGGGCGCAGCCGCGAAGCCATAATGGCGTCGAACGATGGGGGCGCCGATGGCGATCGAACTCGACCACATCATCCTGGCCGTGAACGACCGGGCTGAAAGCGTGGGCTTCTACACCGACATCCTCGGCCTTGTTCACGAGGGCGACCGCGAGCCCTTCGCCATGCTGCGGGTCACGCCGGGCTTCGTCATCCAGATCGCGGCGTGGGGCACGAAGGGGGGCGAGCACCTGGCCTTCGCCCTGTCCAAGGCCGAGTTCGAGGCGGCCTTCGACCGCATCAAGCGCGCCGGCGTCCCCTATGGCGACCAGTTCGCCTCGGTCGGCAACATGCAGGGCCCCGGCGACGAGCCGGCCTCGCGCGGGCCGGGCAAGGCGGTCTACTTCTTCGACCCCAACAAGCACCTGCTGGAGATCCGCCACTACGAGGACGGCTCGTTCGTGGGCTGACGAATCAGGCCTCAGGGCGACGCGCCGTGGCGCGCGCCGGTCCGGCTGGCGAGGGCCGCCTTGATGTCGCACCCTGCTGTCGCCGGCCTGACCATCCTGCAAGCGCAAGCATAGCAGTGGCGATGGTCGCAACCGCAAGTCAGGCCTGGCCCAAGCCGTTCCAACCCCGCGACGACAGACCAACCTATAGGTGATATTTCGAAAAACTCCCTCGACTACAGGGCTTCAAAAGCGATCAATCGATTCAACCGCCAGGACTTGCAAACTTGAGTGGTACTCAAGATGGCTTATGTCAGCATCTGCATCCTTTCTTGGTGGGGGCGGAGTGTTGAAAGCGCATGCCTTGGCGGCTGGACCGGCCGCGGAAGGGTCTCGTTACGAGTCCCCCCAGCTGATCAGCGAAGAGCTGTGCTTCGACACCGACAGCCTTCAGCCGGCCGACCGCGTCGACGCCTACCGTGACCTGTATTCCGGCGGCGCCGATGTCCTGGTGCTGGGGCCGGCGTTTCGCGCCGCCGTCCGAATGCGGCGCCTCCAGTCCCTGGTGATGTTTCGCCGGCGCCTGCACGACATCGGGCACCAGCGCGACGCCGAACGGGTTCGCCGCAGCGCCTTCGACCACTTCACCGTCACGCTCGCGCTCAGCGGCAGATACGAGGTCGACGCCGATGGCCGCCGCTGCGCGCTTGGGCCGGGCGACATCGCCTTCGCCGACACCACCCGCCCCCAATCCAACGCCGTGCATGGCGAGATCCTCACCTTCAGCGTCCCGCGCGAGCTGATCGCCCAGGGCCGACCGCGCGCGACCGAACTGCACGGCCACCTGCTGCCGGCCGACCGCGCGGCGCCCCTGGCCGCCTGCATGATCGACCTTTGGGACCGCGCAAACGACGGCGGCGACGCGGGCGGGCTCGAGGCTTTCCGGCAGGCGCTGGACGCGGTGCTGGACGAGGCCGGCTGCAACCAGTGCGCCGCGGCGCGCGACAACGAGGCCGTCCGCCGCGACCGCGTCCGCGCCATCGTCGAGCAAGACCTGCTGAGCGACCTGGCGCCGGAGCAGGTGGCGGCCAAGGCCGGCCTGTCGCGGGCGACGCTGTATCGGGTGTTCGAGCCGCTCGGCACTCTAACCGGCTGGCGCCAGGGCCGGCGGCTGTGGCGGCTGCGCAGCGAGCTGGCCTCGACCCCCGAAACCATCGCCGACGCCGCCATGGCGGCGGGCTTCGAAGATCCGTCCTACGCCACCGCCCGGTTCGCGCGCACCTTCGGCGTCACGCCCAGCGGTTACCGCCAGAGCCTCGACCAGGTGCGCCAGTCCGGCGATCGCGGGGCCCTGCTGCGCTGGGTCCTGCAAAACGTCCCGGTGATGCTCGCAGGCGATGTCGAATAGACCTGAACCGCCCTCCGCCCCCGGCGCGCAGCAGGCGGGAGCGCCGCAAATCAGCGGCCCCCAAATCAACGTCTGGGGACTGGCGATCCTGCTGGCGGCCGTTCACGCCGCGTCCTTCAGCGACCGCTTCCTGACCGCCCTGCTGGCGGCGCCGCTGGCGCACGACCTGCACCTGAGCGACACCCAGCTCGGCCTGCTGCAGGGGACCATCTTCATCCTGCCCTACATGCTGGCGACGCCGCTGTTCGGACGCTTCGCCGACCGGGTCTCGGCCAAGGCCGCGATCCTGCTCGGGATGTCGATCTGGACCGCGGCCACCCTGGCCTTCGCCTTCGCCCGCTCCTACGGCGACCTGACCGCCGCGCGCGTGGTGTTCGGCATCGGCGAGGCCGGGTTGACGCCGGCCGCCCTGGCGCTGATCTCGGCGCGGGCCACCCCGAACCAACTGGGCCGCGCGGTGTCGGTGTTCACCTCCGGCGCGACCTTCGGCAAGGGCTTGGCGCTGCTCGGGGGCGGCCTGATCCTGGCGGCGCTGACCCACCTGCTGCCCCACGGCCCGGCGCCTTGGCGGCTGCTGTTCGGCCTCGCCGTCCTGCCCAACCTGGTGCTGATCGCCGCCTTGGCCGCGCTTCGCGCTCCTGAGGCCGCACGCAGCGCCCGTCCGGCCCTGGCCGAGGTCTGGGCCCAGCTCCGCCCCTCAGCCATCGACTACGCCATCCTAGTGGCGGCCGGCGGCGCGGTGGTGCTGTTGAGCCAGTCCCTGGCCGCATGGGTCCCGGCCTTCTACGCCCGCACCTTCGCCATCTCGCCGGCCCAGGCCGGCATGGTGGCCGGCACCGCCCTGTTGGTCTGCGGCCCGATCGGCAGCCTCGGCGGCGGCGCCCTGCTCGACGCCCTGGCCCGGCGCGGCGTCGCCGACCTGCCGTTGCGGTTGATAGCGTGCGCGCTGGCTGTAACCGCCCTGGCCGCCGCCGTGGCCTTCACCACGTCTGTACTGGCGGTCTCGGTCGCGGCCTACGCCATCATCCTGCTGGCGCTGGGCGCCGGGGCGCCGGCCAGCCTGGTGCAGCTACAGTTGCTGACCCCGACCCGGCTGCGCGGCTCGATGACGGCGCTCTATGTGGCCGTGGTCACCGCCATCGGCTTCGGCGTCGGGCCGCCGGTGGTGGGGGTGATGTCGGACCGGCTGTTCGGGCCTGGCCGCCACCTGCCACAGGCCCTGATCGCCTTCGTGCTGTGCGCCTGTGCGGTCGGCCTGATCAGCCTGATCCTGCACTTCGCCCGCCGCACGGCTGCGACCGGCGCCCAGCGCCTCAGATCTGATCGCGCAGCGTGAGGACCACCGTCTCCTCGGCCTGACCGTGCTTCACGCTCAGGCGCACCTTGCTGCCGGCCGGCTTGGAGCGCAGCAGCCCCCGCGCGTCCGACAGCCCCTCCGGCGCCGCCGAGCGGCCGTCGATGGCCAGGATCAGGTCGCCCGCCACCAGGCCCGCCTGCTGCGCCGGACCGCCCGCGGACACGTCGGTCACCACGAAGCCGTCATTGGCGGCGTTGAACCACATGCCGGAGCGGTCGAACCGGCCCACATCGACCGGCGTCGGGACGATGGGCTTCAGATACATGGTCTGGCGCGCGTAATCGAAGCTGACCACGAACCGTTTCAGCAGCCCGCCGCCCACATTGCCGTCGAAGTTCGGGTCGCTGAGCGAGCTGACGTGGCTTTCCGACAGATAGGCCACCGGCCGCTCGACCGTGAACGGGCCCAGCGCCACCGAGGGCAGCCGCACCACGTAGGAGCGCGCGGGGCCGCCCACGCCCCAGCCCGTCACTGCGCTCACCCCCTTGGAAAACCTGGCGCGTAGCTGGTGCGCCTGCACGAAGGGCGTGGTGACGTCGATCTCCGAGCGCGAGCCGGTGTCGATGTCCATGTGCGCCGGCAGGCCGTCGATGGCCCCGGGCGCCCAGGGCAGGTGATCGTAGAACTTGAACGGGATCGGCTGGCCCAGGCCCTTGCCGTCGAAGCGCGCCGGCGCGGTGAAGGTGACCTGGCTCGCACCGTAGTCGATGGTGGTGGCGAAGCGGCGGACCAGCTCGAAGCCGACCATGCCATCCACGCGCAGGCCCTCCACAGCGGGATCGTAGACCTCAATGGCGAAACCCACCTGGTCGCGCAGATGCGCATCCCCGAGCGCGATGTCGGCCACCTTGACGAAGCCGCTGACCGCATGGCCCTCGCCCGACCCCGAGGTGGCCGCCGCTCCCACCGGCTTCAGCCCCAGCTCGGCCACCAGATGCGGCGACAGCAGGGTGTGGCCGCCGGTGTCGAGCATGAAGGTGTAGGGCCCACGCCCGTTCACCCGCGCCTGCAGGTAGATGTGGTTGTTGAGCAGGCGGAACGGCAGGGTCACGCTCGCGGCCCCGCCCTCGATGGATCCGCCGGGCGGCGGCGTGGTCGGGCAGGCATAGATCGACAGCGGTTGCGCCGGCCCAGCCGTGAACCGGGTCAGCGAAAGCTTCTCCACGTCGCCGCCGCCGCTGTCGTGCGCGATGGCGTGGGCCAGCATCGCCCCCTGCTCGCGGCGATAGTCGGCATAGGTGGTCTTGGTGTGGAAGAACTGGCGGTCCTCCGCCATGCGCGCCAGCAGGTGGGTGTCGGCGTCGAACCAGGCGTCGAAGGACTTGCCGCCCTTGGGCTGCACCCACAGGTGGTCGAGGCTGCGGCCCCCCACCGTCTCGCGCCCGCGATAGGCGATGCTCGCGCCGCCATGGTCGGGCCGCCACCACAGGTTGGCCAGGCGATAGGCCTCGCTGATGGCCGTCTGCACCCGGTCGCCCCCCTCCTGGGGCGTGTTGGCGCCGGAGATGTCGCGCATCCAGGGCGTGGTCCCGTCGAAGCCATCGGCGTCGCGGATCTCGCCCGCCTCGCGCGCCTGGACATAGGCCCCGCTGGCCAGGTCCACCTGGTCCACCTCGGTCCCGGTGAGGCCCGAGCCGGTATAGGCGTAGTCGAACGCCGCCGCGCCCTGCTGCGGGACGTCGCCCATGGCCGCTTGGTTGGCGGCCAGCACGGCGTCGGCGGTCTGGGCCGCTGGCTCGCCATGGGCGCTGGCGGCTGCAGCGACGGCGAAGGCTCCGGCGAGCAACAGTCTCATTGCGCGTCCTTAAATTGCCAGCGCCGGGCGATCCGTACGGCCACCCTGCGCACGTCCGGCGCGCTGCGCCGGCCGCCCGACGCCTGACGCCCGACGCCGATCAGGCCGTCTGCTGCAGCTCGGCGGCGATCTGCCGGATGGCCTGCTCGAAGGCGGCGGGCGGCTGGCCGCCGGAGATGATGTAGCGCTCGTTGACGATCACCGCCGGCACGGCCGTGATGCCCCGCCCGGTCCAGAGCTTCTCCTCCGCGCGCACCTCGGCGGCGTAATCGCCGCTTTCCAGCACCCGCCGAGCCGCCGCAGGGTCGAGCCCCGCCTTGGCGGCGGCGCCGACCAGCACCTCAGGGTCCGCCGGGCTCTTCTGCTCGGTGAAATAGGCCTCGAACAGGGCATGCTTCAGCGCGAGCTGGCGGCCTTCCAGCCCGGCCCAGTGCAGCAGCCGGTGGGCGTCGAAGGTGTTGTAGATGCGGCTCTGGTCGCTGCCGGCCATGGTGAAGCCCACATCGGCGGCGCGGGCGCGGATCATCTCGCGCGCGGTGCGCGACTGCTCGGGCGTGGAGCCGTATTTCTGGCCCACGTGCTCGACGATGTTCTGGCCGCCGGCGGGCATGTTGGGATTGAGTTCGAACGGGTGGAAGGCGAGTTCGGGCTCGATCAGGTCGGTCATCTGTTCCAGCGCCAGCTCCAGGCCCCGCAGGCCGATGACGCACCAGGGACACGACACGTCGGAGACGAAGTCGAATTTCATCGGCTGGGCCATGGCGTGTCTCCTTCAAGCTCGAGCGAGACATAGGCTTCGATTAGGCGAAGCGAAACCAGTTTGCGCGACCCTTGGCTCGACCTTGGAGCAAGTCCCGCCATGACCCTGGCCGAAGCCCTGTCCGCCCTCGACGGGAAGGCGACGCTAGACGCCGAAGACGCGCTCGTCCTGCGCCGGATCATCTACGGCGCGAGCGACAGGGTCGAGCAAGACCACGTCGACGCCCTGTTCCAGCTCAACGCCCACGCCGGCGCGATCTCGCCGGAATGGCGGACCCTGTTCGTCGAGGCCCTGGTCGATTTCGTCGTGCGCCAGCAGGAGCCGGCCGGTTATGTCGGCGACGCCAAGGCGGACTGGCTGATCGAAGCGGTCAAGCGCCACGGCCGCATCCGCGAGGACCAGATCGAGATGCTGATCCGGGTGCTGGAGACGGCGGACAAGACCCCGCCCCAGCTCTCGGCCTTCGTCCTGGGCGCCGTGCGGGCCCTGGCCCTGTGGCGGCTGAAGCGCACCGGCGCCCTGGACGGGGCCGACATCGAGCGCCTGCGCCGGGTGTTGTTCGCCAAGGGCGGCGACGCCAACATCGCCGTCACCCGCGCCGAGGCCGAGGCCTTGTTCGACATCAACGACGCCTTGGGCGGCGCGGCCTTCGATCCGGCCTGGACCAGCCTGTTCGTCCACGCCGTGGCCAATGCGGTGCTGTTCGAGACCCCCTGGGCGCCCGACGCCAAGACCGAACTCCAGCGCCAGGCCTGGATCCGCGACACCACCATCCACCCGCTGCGCCGCGACCTGGACCTGCTGCAGCATCCCCGGGGCCTCGAGCACGCGGTGGCGGAAGAGTTCCATGACCTGGCCCACCTGGATTTCCAGAACCACGACGCCGAACAGCTGAACCGCCGGATCGACGCCCTGGAGGCCCGCGCCGAGATCGTCACCTTCGACGAAGCGCACTGGCTGCTGGACCGGATCGGCCGCAACGGCGAATTCGACGCCAACGAGCGCGCCCTGATCGCCTTCATCCGCGCCAATGCGCGCGAGATCGACCCGACGCTGCAGGACCTGCTGTCGGCGCTCGACGCCCGGCCGGCCGCGCCCGACCAGCCGGTCCGCACCGCGTTCGGCCTCAAGACCGCCTAGACCCAAATCCCCTAGAGCAGAGCCCCCGCCAGCCCGGTCGCGTAGAACAGCCGCGCCTCGGCCTCCAGGTCGGGCCGGTACAGCGTACGGGGATCGCTGGCGTTCTCGTCGTCGAAGCAGTGCGTCGCGTCGGGCAGGTCGAGGATGCGCACGTCCAGCCCGTCGGCCTGCAACCGCTCCAGCGCCCGGCGCGGCGAGATCTTGCCCACCACGGCGTCGCGGCCGGCCAGGCAGGCGATCACCTGGGGCCGCACCTCGCCCCAGCCATAACGGCGCGTGCGGGCTAAGGGCCCGGCATAGGGATAGAACAGCGCCACCAGCTTGAGCGTCGCCACGCGGGGATCGATCGCCACGCTCTCGGCCGGGCCGGCGGCCAGGGCCTCCATGATCGACCAGGCCCCGTGGCTCCAGCCGGCGGCCGCCAGCCGGTCCATGTCGGCCCAGGGCTGCTGCTCCAGCCATTGCAGCACCGTCAGCAGGTCGCCGGCCCGCTCGGCCCCGCGTAGCCGCACGCCGGTGCAGACCGTCAGCTGCGCCTCGCGCCGGCCGATGCCGCGCGGCGCCAGGGAATCGACGATCACCGCCGCCACGCCCGCCGCCCTGGCCGCCTCGGCGTAGCGGTCCTGCATCGGCTGGACCCCGCCGCAGCCGTGCATCTGCACCACCACAGGAAACGGCCCCGGCCCATCCGGCCGCATTACCCGGACATGGGACAGGAGCGCGCCCGTCCGATCGGCGGTATCCAGGCTCATTCCGCTCTCCCGGGCGGCGTCGCGCACGGGCGAAGCGCGATCGTCAGCAGATAGACGATCGCCCGATCCGGGTCAGCCGTTTCAGCGTCGGCGGCCCTGCTCGCTCGGGCGCACGATCAGGAACTCCACGCCCAGCAGGATGGCCACGGCGGCGCACAGGGGGCCGATCACAAACGATCCGAGAGGAATGTAGGAGGCCGCACTCACCTGTCGCCGCTCCGCGTTCGAACTGCGGCGCTTGGGTAAGGCGGGTCGGCGTTAAGGCGCGACCCCTATGGCCCGCCGGCGGCGTAGCCGGGCCATAAAGGCAGAGCGCCCCCTTCCGGCTTGACGCCCGCCGCCGGACGCGCCCCTCTTACCGCGCCGCGTACCGCGTTGATCAGGAGTCCTGCGTGAAGCATCCCGCCCGTCTCGCCATCCTGGCGCTGATTGCCTTCGCCCTTGCAGCCTGCGTCGCGGGATCGAGCGAGTCCGTCCACGCCGCCTCGGGCGGCATGTTTTCGCAATTCTGCCTCGGCCTGTGGCACGGGATCATCGGACCGATCACCCTGATCGTCGAGATCATCAACCGGCTGCTGCCGCGCCTGCTGCCCTGGCGCGCCCACCTGTATGAGACCCAGGCGGCCGGCGCGGCCTACGACCTCGGCTTCTGCATCGGCCTGAGCGGCAGCCCCGCCTATCTGTGGAGCCGTCGCGGGCGGCGCTGACCCGACTGACGGCGAGCCTCAGCGGCTCGCCACCACCAGGGCCGTCAGGTTGTCGGTGGCGCCCTGCTCCAGCGCCTGCGCCACCAGGGCGGCGGCGGCGGTCCGCGGCGTTTCGAGGGCGCGGACCAGGTCCTGTTCGTCCAGCACGTTGCTGAGGCCGTCGGTGCACAGCAGGTAGACGTCGCCCGCCTGCATCGGCCCTTCGGACAGGCTGAGCTGCAGTTCGGTGCGGGCGCCAAGCGCGCGCGTCAGCACATTGGCCTGGCGATGCACCCGGGCCTGGGCCTGGGAAATCAGGCCGCCGTCAAGCAGGGTCTGGACCACGCTGTCGTCGCGGGTGAGCTGGGTCAGCCGGCCTTCGCGCAGGAGGTAGACGCGGCTGTCGCCGGCCCACAGGCAGGCATAGTGGCCGCCATAGGCCAGCAGCGCCGCCACCGTGGAGCCCACCACCGCCGCCGGCCCGATCTCGCCCGCCAGATACAGCATGGCGGCGTTGGCGCCCTGCAGCGCGCCCTCGACCTCCAGCAGGAAGTCATGGCCGCTGGACGGCGCCTCCAGCTCGACCAGGGTGTCGACCACCAGCTTGCTGGCCACATCGCCCGCCTGGTGGCCGCCCATGCCGTCGGCCACCGCCCACAGGCCCACGCCCGGCGCCAGCCCGTCGCGGACGAGGAAGGCGTCCTCGTTGATCTCACGGCACGGCCCGGTGTCCGTGCATCCCGCCGAGCTGAAGCCCAACGCCGGCAGGGCGGCGGTGGTGGGGTCGGTCAAGGCGCGCGCCCCCGATCCAGCTCGCGCAGGCGCTGTTCATAGGCGTTGCGGAAAGCCTGGTTGACCGGCCCGTCCGGATCCTGGGCCGCCTGGGCCGCGAACTGGGCGTGGTGGCGACGATAGGCGTCCGCGGGCGTGCTGCGGCCGCCACCGAACAGCCCGCGCGTGGGCGCAGCGTTCGTCACCTGGTCGGGATCCAGGCCGTCGATGCTCGCCGCCACCGCCGAGCGCATCCCGGACATGACGCAGAGCACGTGCTTCTTGAGGTCGGCGAAGCACTCGTTCACCGCCTCGGGCCCGGACAGGAAACCCTCGGCGGGCTCGCGCAGCAGTTCCATGGCCACCCGATGCGGCGTGGCCCATTTGAAGGGGTTGTTGCCCTCGCCGCGCACGGTGGTGCGGCTCATGCGGAACTCGGTCTTCACCGTCACCCGCTCGGCCATCAGATCGCCAAGGCCCAGCACCATCTGGCGATAGACCGTGCCCAGCGCCCGCATCACGTCGCGCGGGTCCTCGGCGACGAAGGCCGACAGGTCGAGCTTGGCGCCCGCGCAGAAGGCCTCGAGCAAGGTGGCGTCGGGCATGACCCGCGGCACGTCGGAAACCGGCGTCGCCGTCGGCCCTTCGGCCCACTCGGTCGGCACGATCACCGTCCCGTCCATGGGCTCGACCTGGGCCAGCATCGGCCGCCGGAAGGGCGCGTCGAAGCCGGCGTTGCGCGGCTGGCGCAGCGAATTGGCCGCCGGAGCACCGGGCGGCGGCGCGAACGGCGAGACCCCACTTGAGTCAGCGTCGCCCTCCACCAGGATCGACAACCGGCCCAGCCGCACCACCTCGCCCGTGGAGACCAGCACCTCTTCGCCCGGCGGCAGCCGCTCGGTGTGGCCCTCCAGGGTGACGCCGTTGACGCTGAGGTCGCGCACGGTCAGGCGTCCCTCGACGTGGTTGAAAAGGCAATGGGTGCGCGAGATCAGCCGGTCGGGGTCGCGCAGCTCCCAGCCGCCGGGGCCGGGCACGCGGCCGACCATCAGCTCCCCATCGTGCAGGCGGCGCTCCTCGAGCACCTGTTCGGGGTGGGCGGCGTCGAACAACTTCAGCGTCGGCATGAGGGCCTCAGACCGGGCGAAAACACCTCCGTATTATGCCCCGACAGGCTTAACAAAGCTGCACCGTAAAGGGCGCCCCCGACCGGGCGTTCGGCGACGACACTTCGCCTTAACCGCAATTAGGTAGTACAAACGTCCATAGCGGGAGTGCGAACGGTTTCGCTACTCAAGGAGGGCGTGTGGCTCATCTGCTCGGACGCTACCAGATCCGCGAGCGTATCGGCGAAGGCGCCATGGCCTACGTCCACCGCGCCTATGACCCGAACATCCAGCGCGACCTGGCGATCAAGGTGCTCAAGCCCGAGCTGCGCGCGAACCGCGAATACGCCTCCCGCTTCCTGCGCGAGGCCAAGGCCGCCGGCGCGCTCTCGCACCCCAACATCGTCACCATCTACGACGTCGGCGTGGCCGACGGTTATCCCTACATCGCCATGGAGCTGCTCGACGGCCGCCCGCTCGACGCCCTGATGGCCGAGCAGCGCTTCAGCATCGAGATGGTGCTCAAGATCGGCATCCAGCTGGCCGAGGCCCTGCGCTACGCCCACACGCTGGGCGTGGTCCATCGCGACATCAAGCCGTCCAACATCGTGGTCAGCCGCGACGGCTCCTCGGTGAAGCTGCTTGATTTCGGCATCGCCCGCGTGGCCGAGGCGGTCGAGCGCACCCAGATGGAAGGCCTGAAGACCCAGGTCGGCCAGGTGCTGGGCACGCCGCGCTACATGAGCCCGGAGCAGGCCTTCGGCGCCGAGCTCGACGGCCGCTCGGACCTGTTCTCGGTGGGCGTGGTGCTCTACGAGCTGGTCAGCGGCAAGAAGGCCTTTTCCGGCGCCAGCGCCGCCACGCTGGCCCTGCAGATCACCCAGGGCGACCCCACCGCCCTGGCCCAGCTCGCGCCCGACACGCCGCGCGGCCTGCAGTTCATCATCAACAAGCTGATGAACAAGCGCCCCGACCGGCGCTACGCCGACGGCGCCCAGCTGGCCGAGGCGCTGATCCGCGAACAGGGCGTGCTGGCCGCGCTCGCCGACGAGGCCGCCGGCCGCAAGCGCCGCCTCAGCCTGCCCGCGCGCACCGCCATGGCCATGGCCGCCGTCACCGCCGTCGCCCTGTGCCTGTGTATCGGCGCGGTGCAGAACGGCCAGTCCGCCGCCATGCGCCAGATGGCCCTGACCTCGGGCGCCGCCATTTCCTCGTTCGTGGCCAGCAACGCCGCCCTGCGCGCGGTGGACAACGCCACCCTGCCGCCCGCCGAGCGCGACTGGCTGCCGGTGCAGGCCTTCGTCCGCGCCGCCTCGGCCGACCGCAACGTGCGCTCCATCGTGGTCGCCGACAGCGAAGGCGTGGTGCGCGGCGCCAGCGATCCCAACCTCGTCGGCCGCCCCTATCGCGCCGTCGCCGGCGAGCCCACGGTGGAGGCCCGCGACGGGGTGCGCGTCACCCAGTCCGCCGGCGGCGAGGCGTTCCGCTTCGTGCGCCCGATCCTCTACGCCGGCCAGCGCTTCGGCACGGTGGACGTAAGCCTGAGCAATCAGGAGCTGAACGCCGCCGAGCGGCTGTCCGAGGCGCTGCTGGCCCTGCTGGGCCTGGCGGTGGTGGTGGTGGTGGGCGCCGGCAGCTATGTCAGCGCCCGCGCCGTGGCCCAGCCGGTCAACCGGCTCAAGACCGCGCTGCGCGACGCCGCCAAGGGCGACCTGAACTTCCGCATTTCGCACCACCGCCGCGACGAGTTCGGCGAGCTGTTCGACGGCTTCAACCGGCTGGCGGCGTCGATGCAGGATCAGTTGGAACTCGCCGAAAGCCACGCCATGCAGAACGCGGCCCTCGCCGCGCGCCCGGCCGCGCCGCCGCCGCGCCCGGTGGACCCGAACAGCCCCTTCGCCGCGCCGGCCGCGCGCGAGATGGCCCCGGCGAACCAGTCCGCGGCTCAGGACGACCCCGCCCTCAACGCCACCCGCATCCTGCCGGTTTAGTGGTGCTCCACCCGCGCCTGGATCCGCTGTGCGCGCTCCAGGTCGCGCTTGACCAGCGGGTTGTCGGGATCGGCCTGTAGCGCCTCGCGCAGCAGCGCCACCGCGCGCCCGGCCTGGCCGCGGCTCAGCGCCTCCAGCGCCTGGCCGCGCAGCCTGGCCGCCAGGGCCGGATCATGCGCCGCCGGCTCGGCCGGCTTCTCAGTGGGCGGAGTTGGCGTCGCCTGGCGCGGCTCCCCTGGCTTGGCCTCGGGTCGCCCTGGCCGCTCAGTGCGATGCGGCCGCGGAATCTGCAGGATCTCCCCCGCCTTGATCTCCTGGGGGATGGCGACCCCGTTGTAGCGCGCCAGCGCCCAGAACAGGGTGCGATCGCCCAGGTACTTCTCGGCGAGGTCCTGCATCGTCTCGCCCGCCTCCACCTTGTGCGGCGTGCTGTCGGCGCCCAACAGGGCGCGGGGGTCGCCCTGGATCTGCCGCATCAGGCTCTTGCCCACCGCATTGTCGGGCTCCTGCAGCAGCAGGGCGTCGAGTTCGGCGCGGGCGGGGCCCAGCTGACCGACGTCGAGCAGTTGCGTCGCCCGCACCGCACGCTCCTGCGGCGTCAGCCCCGGCAAGGCGGTGAAGGTCTGGGGCGTGGGCTTGGGCGGCGCGACGACGGGGGCGGGTGGCGCGGGCGGCGGCGGCTTGGTCGTGCTGCAGGCGGCGAGCAACAGGGCCACGCTCGAACCGGCGACGGCGCGCACGACCGTTCCGCGACGAGGCCTTGAAAATTCCACCTGCATGCAAACTCCAACCCCGGGCGTCTCTGCCTAATGGCGAAGCCCAGGTTTCGGTTCTCTCTACGGGGACAATCTTTGCAATTCTGAAATCCGGCGCTGCGCCGGCAAGGCCAGCCGCGTCAGCCAGCCGTTGTCCGTCACCAGCTCGGCCAGGACGTCCGGATCCACCGGCCGCGAGAAGTAAAAGCCCTGGAAGGTCGCGCACCCCAGGCTGAGCACGGTGTTGACCTCCTCGATCCGCTCCACCCCCTCGGCCAGGACCGACATGCCCAGGCCCCGCGCCAGTTCGATCACCGCCTTGCAGATGGCGCGGCTGGCGGGCCGGCGATCGACTTCGCTGACGAACTCGCGGTCGATCTTCAGCTTGGAGAACGGCAGGGTGCGCAGGTAGCTCATGTTGGAATAGCCGCTGCCGAAGTCGTCGATGGCGACGCCCACGCCCAGCGCCTTCAGCTCGCCCAGCACCGCGCGCGACCGCGCCACGTCCTGCATCGCCGCGGTTTCGGTCAGTTCGACCTCCAGCGCGTGCGGGGCGACGCCGTGCAGCTCCAGCATCCGTGCGATGACGTCGGCCAGGCTGGGGTCGCGGAACTGCCGCGCCGACAGGTTCACCGCCACGCGCAGGCTGGGCAGGCCCGCCTCCGACCAGGTGCGCAACTGGCGGCAGGCGGAGTTGAGGATCCACAGGCCGACGTCCTCGACCAGGGCGCCCTCCTCCAGCAGCGGCACGAAGCGATCCGGCGGCACCAGCACGCCGTCGGGCCGGCGCCAGCGCAGCAACGCCTCCGCCGCCTCCACCCGCCCGGCCGCCAGGTCGATCACCGGCTGGTACTGCAGGGTCAGCTCCTCGCGCTCGATGGCGCTGCGCAGGTCCTGCTTGAGAGTGAAGCGGTCAAGGGCCGCCTGCCGCTTGGCCTCGGAGAACACCGAGACGCCTTCCACTCCCGTCTCCTCCATCGCCCCGCGCGCCGAGGCCTCGGCGCTCAGCAGCAGGTCCTCGGCCCCCTGCCCGGCCGTGTGCAGCAGGGCGATCCCGGTGCGGATCTCGGGCGTGAAGGCGCTCTCGCCCACGGCGATCTCCTGGGCCAGGACGAAGCTCAGCGCCTTGACCTGGCGCGAGATCGCCTCGGCGCCGTCCGGATCCTGCAGCAGCACCGCGAAAGCGCCGCCCTGAAGCCGTCCGATCGGCTGGGTCGAGCTCACCGCCGCGGCCAGGCGGTCGGCGAAGGCCGACAAGGCGGCGTCGGCGGTGGCCGGCGCCAGGCTCTGCAGCCGCTCAAGTTCTTCCTGCCAGAACACCACGATGGCGCAGGTGTCGGGCTCGGCCGTCGCCAGCCGCGCGGCCACTTCGAAGGCGAACCGATCCCGGCCGACGGTGCGCTCGAGCATGTCGGGAGCGTCCGTGTCCGCCGCCTCCAGCGCCGCCCACAGGTCGCGGCGGAACAGGGGATCGCCCGCCAGTCGGCTCAGCACGGTGGGCAGCAGCGTCGCGTCGTCCGCCTGCGTCGGGGCGCCGTGCGCCAGGCGTCGGGATCGCCGCCCCAAGGCCCAGATGGCGGCGCCGGCGACGCCGGCGACAACCGCCACGCCGAGGGGCGTATGCAGCACCGCCCCGCCCACGGCCAGGG